>Ga0209794_1000070_pt1 | contig 261237 bp, 258 predicted proteins | sample EBPBio232013_DNA_FD_185869 | JGI IMG/M metagenome (GOLD analysis project Ga0209794, IMG submission 185869) | Wastewater treatment Type I Accumulibacter community from EBPR Bioreactor in Madison, WI, USA - Reactor 1_5/23/2013_ DNA (SPAdes)... | ecosystem: Engineered > Bioreactor > EBPR >...
ACGCATCCTGCGTGGCATAGCCGCGCCGCGATTGCAGGCGGATGTAGGATCGCGCGTTCGGATCCGACGAGGCGCCCTTGTAATAGGGCGCATTGGTCACCGCGCCATCAGCATCGAGCAGGACCTGCTTGTCACCGATGTAGAATTCGTCGAAGCCGGCAATCGTGCCGGTGCCGGTCGCCACCACCATGTAGACATCCGAGCCGATATTCTCGATGAAGGTAATGACCCCGCCCGTTTTCACCTTTCCGTAATGGCGCACGCGCGGCTGAACCGAGCCGCGAATCGTCTGCTGATATTCGTTCTGCCCCTGCTGGCGACGCGCCGCTTTTTTCGCCGCACGCTGCTGCGCCGAGGAAAGCGCGGCATTGGCGGCATAGGCCGCGACGGCGAAGATGATATTCGCGGCGACGACATTCGCCGCCGTGCCGAAAATCAGCCCGGTCCCGGTGAGCGGGATGAGCAGCGGCGCAAGGAGCTGAGGCATTCACGCGGCCCTGAAAATCGCATGGTGCGGCGCATCGATCAGCGCAATGCCGGCATCGGATCGGACCGCCCATTGCGCGCCGGCGCAGATCGCGAACATGATCCGCCCCCGATCCGAAACGATCCCGATATCGCCCTCGCGCGGTGCATCGCCGGCTTCGACAAGCCCGGCTTCTCCGGCCCAGTCCCGCGCCCGATCGACCATCCCCCGCTGGCGGCAGAGCGCCGCCCATTCGCGCGCCGAGGCAAGGCGCGGGAAAGGAATATCCGCCGCGCCAAGGCCCTGCACGGCCCAGCCCGCCGCGAAATTTGCGCAATCGGATTTGCCCCAGATGAAGGGAATTCCGATAAAGCCGAGGCAATAATCCGCCGCGCCGGACATGCTTACAGCACCGGAGATTTGACGTTGCGCGTCGCCGAGATCGGGGCGAATTCGAGGCCCTTGTCGCCGGGGTAGCGGAGCTGCTGATCCTCGTCGGTATAAAACCCGTGGCGCGGCCGCGAGCGGGTGACGAAAGGCCCCTCGCATTGCAGCGTGATCCGGCGGGAACCCGCGTCCGCATCGAGGATCGGCACATCCATGAAGCCGGTCTGGCAGGCGATCGGCTCCTCGATGACCTGCCAGGCTTCATCGAAAAAGCAGATAGAAACGGTGATCGCCCGGCCGCGATATTCGGAGGCATCCACCACCATCAGGCGCGCATAGGCATCGAAGTGCTCCGCTGGCAGGCCGGAGAGCGTAACAGTGAAGGGCGAGGCAAAGGCCCCCGCCGCTGCATCGATTTCCGAAACGCCGATGAAATCCGCCGAGCCTGTCCATGTATGACCGCCCGCGACGAGATCGCCGCGCCCGGTCCAGAACCTGACATCGCCGGATTTGAAAGCGGCATGGAAGAGATGCGCCGCACGGAGAACCGCCATCAGACCGCCTCGACGAAATTGACGGTAAGATCCGCCGCCTGCAAGCGCGCCAGCGTGGCAATCCCGCCCTCGTCTTCGGCGAGGCGGAACGTGCCGCGCGCGCCGTCGAACCGGATCACGGATGCCGGCCCGGCCGGCGCGCGCAGCGGCGGTGAAAACGTGATCGCGCATTGCCCGCCCGAGACCGGCCCGGCGGTACGCACGATATGGAGACGATCCCCCACCGAGAAATACATGCCGGGCCAGGGCGCGGCGTGTGGCGTATCGTGCAGCACGAGCACGCCCGCCGTGGCGCGCGCCGGCAGCGCGGCAGCGAAAGAGACATTGTAGGCGCGGCCAAGATAGTGCGAGCCATCCGAGAAGGGCGCGCCATCGCTATGCGGAACGGAGAGAGCCGGCAGGCGAAAATCGGTCGCGCCCGGCGAGCGGGCGCAATCGAATGCCGGGACGATGATCCGCCCGGCGCGCCCGCCGAGCTGCGCCAGCACCGCGCGCCAGGTGAGGATATGCGCGCTCTTGCGGAGCTGGAACGTGAGCGACATGCGCCAGAACCCCGCGTCGGATTGCGTGAGGCGCTCGACGCCGGAGAGCGTGCGCCCGCCGGAAACCGCGCGCCCGGCCTCGCCGAGCGTGACGTCGAGCGGCTTGAGGTTCGCCGGCCAATAGATCACGCTCATCGCGCGCGCTGCTCCTCAAGCATGCCGGGCAGAGCCCGGTTGTTCGCCGCGATGCCTTGCCGGGTGATCGAGACCGATTGCCCGCGCGCCTGCTCGAGGATCTGCGCAACGAGATCCGGCGAGAGCGCGACCTCGAGCCGGGATGCCCCGCCGGAGCCCAATCCCTCGCCCTGCCGGATGCGATCCGCCGCACCGCGCGGGATGATCATCTCGCCTTGATGAACCCTGGCGATCATGTCGTTCGGAACATTGCGCGAGCCAACATCGAAAACAGCGCCGGGCGCCGGCAGCAGGGAGGAAAACAACCCCCCGCCACCGCCGCCAAAGCCGCCGAACAACGCGCCGAAAAGCCCGCCGGGCGCGCCGTTCTGCCCCTGCATCCCGAAAAGCGAGGCAAGCGGGCCTTGCCCGAGCAAAGCGGCCTGAATCGCCGCATCGGCGAGGCGCTTGGTAAGGTTCATCAGCGCGTCGGAGGCGTTCTTGCCGCCCGAAATCACATCCGAGAAAAAGCCGGACATGCTGGTGCCGAGGAAATTCACCAGTTCGCGCTGGCCCTGCATCGCCTCGCGCGAGCGTTCGAGACTGTCTTTCATGCGCGCCTGCGCCTCAATCATCTGCTCGAGCTTGGCGCGCTGCTCGTCCGAAAGTTCGATGTCCTTTGCCTTGAACTCGGCATCGGCCTTCGCGGTGAGAACAGCGCGTTCTCGCGCATAGACGGATTGCCCGAGCGTTTCCTGTTCCGCCTTGAGCGCCGCCGTCGCCTTCTCGATATTGGCGACGTATTTTTCATAGAACGCGAGATCGGTATCGGTCGGCGATGCGCCGCCGCTGCGCGAAACCGGCAGAGGCTGATCCGTGATCGGCCGGCGCGGCGGCCGTGCTGAGGGCTGAGCAAGCGGATCGGAAGGGCCAAGCTGGACCGGGCCGCTGCCCATCGGGATAAAAGGCACCGCGTCGTCGGCGAGTTGCTGACGCCCGCGTGCCGCATTGGAAACCGCCCGCAACTCGTCGCGCTGGGCCTGCAGACCCTTGAGGCGAGGGTCAAAAACTCCGCCGCGCTCGATCGACTTGATTTGCGCATCAAGGCTGGCGAGCCGCGCCTCGGCCGTCGCGGTCACTGCCCCAGCGATGTTCTCGGTTCCGCCGGGCAGAAGAGTCACAACCTGTTTGAGTGCGCTATAGAGCGCGCCGACCTTCGAAACAACGGCGGCAATCGCCTCTTCGGTATTGACCCAGCCGCGATAGAGCGCGACGCCAAGGCGCTCCAGATCCTCCAGGATTGGCCGCATACCCTCGGCCATGGTCTTGCGAGCCGCTTCGAGACGTTCCTCGAGCTGCCGCGCATTCTCGATCTGCTCGGGGGAGACAACTCTCTTGTCCGCCGTGGCGTTGACCATGGCGGAAAGGCTCATCCCGGCGCGATCAGCCCGCGCGATCAAGGCATCCGCCGCCGCCTGCCCGAACAGCTTTTCGGCAAGATCAAGCCCCTCCAGCGCGCGCCCGGCCTCCCGGAGACTGTCAATCGCGAGCAACGCGGCCTGTATTCGCGTCTCGGCATCTGCTGCGTTGCGATAAGCGGTTCGCGCCGCTTCGCCGGCCTCGGTAAAGCCGCCATTGCGCCAGAATTCATCGATCCGGTTTCCGACCGATGATCCCTCCAGCCCCTCGCGCGTGGCGCCCCGCGCGGTCTGGAGCGCGGCACCGAGAAGCTTTGCCTTCTCAACCGCTGCATCGGCACTCTGCACGAATTTCTGGTAGAAATCCGTAGAAACCCCGACCGCATTTGCTTCGGCCAGGATGCGGCGGTACTCGCCGAGACGCTCGATCGCGATGGCGATCGAAGATGCCGCAACGGCGGCAAAACCGGCATAGGCAAGCTGCACGCCGGTGATACCGGCGGCGAGCTTCGCGAGCGTGCCAAGCATGCCGCCGTCGATCTTGCGGCCCGAGGCGGCAGCGGCGCCCGCGAGCAGCGCCATTTGCGATGCGCCGGTTTGCGCAAGCTCGGTGAAGGCCTTGCGGGCCGGCGCGGTATCCGCGTTGAAGCGCAGGACAAGCGCTTGCGAGGCTCCCGACATCATGCCCGCCCTTTCGTCCATTCATCCGCCAGAACGGCGGCGAAATCACTGAATTCACCGGCCTTGCGCAGGACCGGCAGGGGCTTTCCCTGTTCGGCGAGCACATCCCGGAAAAGCACGTTCAATTCGCCCAGCGTGAGCGCATCGACCTCGCGCGGGTTCAACCCGAGGCGGCGGCCGAGGCGATAGAAGGCTCCGGGGTCGCCGGGTCTTGGCCCGGAGCCACCGCTTCCCCCGGTTCGCCCCAGCCCTCGACCCCCGCCACCGAGGCGAGCAGGACCTGAAGCGCCAGCGCTACATGATCGAAAAGGCGCGGGCGAATAAAGACATCGACCACCGCCGAGGCGACGGCGGGCGTGCATTCCCCGCCGCCGATCAGGCCGAGGCGGATCGTCTCCGCGATCTCCGCCTCGCCGACCGATTGCAGCGCGAAGCGATTGTTGATTTCCTGCACGCCGCGCGCGGTGAGGCGCTCAAGCTCGATCCGATCGCCGATGCGCAGAAGGAGGCGGCAGCGCCGCCCGCCGATCTCGGCATGGACAACGGGATGCGCGGGCGGTTCCGCCGGAAACCCCTCCGCCGCAAGATCGACACCGGCCATCACGCGACCGTTGCGTAGGTCAGCGTGCCCTCGCCGCGCAGGGAAAGAGCACATGTCGTGTTGCCGGCGCCGGCAGCGGCGCGCTGCATGCTCTCGACCCACACGAAACCGGTGTAGGAGGAGCCGCCAACCACATCTTCCACGACCTTGATCTCGACCGTGGTGCGCGCGCGATAGGCCGCCGCGACATAGCCAAAAACAGGCTGGTTGGGATCGAGAATGCCGTCGAGCTGAACGGACCAGCTCGTCCCCGTGGGGCGCGAGGAACGCGCCGGGATCTGATCAGGGTCCAGACAATCCGAGAGATAGACCTCTTCGAAATTGGTTTGCTCCTGCAAGGTCTTGTTGGTCGAGGTGCAGAAAAACTTGAACCGCGCGTCGCCGGCCGTGACGCCATCGGAGATATAGACGCGGAATTTCGTGCCCTGAAGAATAACGGGAAGAGCCATGGTGCAGCCTCACAGGATGAAGGTGAAATCGGCATAGGCCGACCGGGGAGAAAGCGGGTCGATGACATCACCCGCCGCGACGCATTGCGGAGAAAAGCCAGCGAAGGGGGCGGCGCCGTAGCGCTCGTCGAGCGCGGCGACGGCAAGGTCAATCAGGTCATGGGCTTCGAGGCGATCCGCCGCGAAGCTCTCGGCATAGATGCGGAGCCGGCATTGCCAGTTCCCGCAATCGCCGAGCGGCGTTTTGAGGAGCGCGTCGAAGTAGAGATAGGCGCCGGAATTGGCGGGCCGATACACCGGCGAGCCCGGCGCGATTTCGCCGGGGTAATCGATGTGGATCTCGCCGCGCACCGCATCATCGAGCGCGGGAACGGATTTCAGCCGCTCGACGATATCGCCGAGGGCATCACTGCTGCGCATCATCCGCCTCCGCTGTTTTCAGGCGCTCGCCGCGCTGGATGAGACGACGCCCCTTGCCGGCGGCGACGACACGATCCGCGATATGCTCGGTCACCGCGTGGTCACCGGGCAGAAGCTCGAAAACCACGCCTTTCACCGGGACATCGCAACGCTCGGTGACGCGCAGGTTTTTCCGGCGAGCGGACATCAGCCCTCCTGATCTTCGGCGACGGCGCGGGCCATGACTTCGGCCTGTTCAAGCCGGCGGCGGGACAGGATCTCCTCCGCCGACGAGTAGAAAAACGGCGTAGCCTCGGTGCCGGGATGCGCATAACTCACCCTGCGACGGCCGCCGGATGCCTCATCGAAACGCGCGGCTGTCACAACGTTGCGCCGCCGCGATCCGGCACGGGTGCCGCGCTCGACAAAGGGCGCGTAATCAGCGCTGGACGCATCCCGCTGCGCCGTAGCCCGGAACACCATCTCCTCGCCCTCACGGGTGCCGGTGATGCCGGCGACGAGGCGCCCGGTGCGGCGGGATGCCCGGCTTTGCGCCAGCGCCACCATTTCCGCGAGCGCACGCTCATCCACCCCGCGCGCGGCGCCATGCATCCGCGTGGCGGCGCGGGTGAGCCGGAACCCCCACTTGAGGATGGAGGTGTAATCCACCTCCAGGCCGACCATTTCGGCCGCAAAAACGGCTTGACCGGCTTTTGAGCTTAAGGCGAGCTGGCCGGCCTTGTACACAAGCGCGGGAAGCGACATCAGCCTTGATCCTTGCGAACCTGAAGCACGATATCGCCACGATCGGGCAGGCCGGCGGAAACAATCGCGAAGCCGACGCCTTCGATATCGACGCGATCCGCGTTGGTGATCGTGCGGGCCGCCCGGCAATCGCGCAGGATGATCTGCGCGTCGATCAGGCCCTGCGCGCCATTGCCGAGCGCCGCCTCTTTCAGGCCCGTCTCGCGATAGGCGCATGCGATGCGGGTGAGACCGGCAACGGGCAGGTATTCGCCGCGCGAGGAGCCGCGTGCGCCGTCAAGAACGGCGCGGCGGTGGACCGTGCAGCGGCGGTTGAACTGGCCAGCCGGACGCATGATCAGGCCGTGCGACCGAATACCACGATGGAATAGGTGACGGCGGTTCCGCCGCCGGAATTGGCGATGTTGAGCTTGTCGCCCGTGCCAGCAGTGACAGACCACCCCGCATCTGGCGCCGTGATCAGGAACATCTGCCCCGGCGCGACGATGATTCGGTCTGTGATGTCGGCAAAGGGGCCGAGGAATCCATTCGACGCGGCGGGGCCGACGCGGACGTTGTTGGTATTTGCGGCATCCGCCTCGATGTAAATCGCGGCGATTTCAGCGAAATTGACCGTCGCGCCGAACACGTTCGCCAGCGCGCCGATGAGATCGATATCCTCGTTGGCGGAGGCGGCAAGGGTGCGCGTATCGGCGAATTTCTCGTCGATCTGCCCGTTCGCGACGCCCGAAAGCCAGGAACGTCGCTTGGATCGGCGCAGGGTATCGACCGGCGCGGAAAGATCGCTGGCAGCGGTATGGACAGCCTCGATCGTGACCGCGATGTTTGCGGTAAGCGGCATGATAAACCTCGTTGATTGGCGGCAGTGCCGCTATGCCAGGATAATCGCCGCGCCGGTAGGGCGCAGCCCGGTATCAGCCGACGATTTCGTCAACGCTTGTCGCGTCGTAATCCGAAGCGGGCGAGGCCTTCGCGCCGAAGCCGAAGAGATAGCCGGCGGCATCGCAGGCCGCCGTCGCGATGGTCATGGACAGGCGAACCCAGCCGAAGCCGTTCGCCAGATCAAGATCAGACGGCTTGAAGTTGATCCACGCCTGCTTGTTGTCGTCATTGCCGACCTTGGTAAATTGCGTAATGGCTTTACCCGGAAGATCCTTGACGCCCGTGCCGGCACCATCGGTCGCCTGCTCAATTTTTGCATCAATCGTTGCGGATGTAGTCATGTCTCCGGGCGCGACCAAGGCGGCATAGGCGGAAAAGTCATCGGCTTGTATCCACGCCGTGGTCTGGACCGAGGCGTTATAGGCATCAGCATCGATCGCACCCAGCAGCGCAACGGATTCGGTCATTTTTCGATTGGCAGGCATTGGTAATCTCCTTTTGTCAGCCGGGTCCGAGCCCGGTGCGGCAGTAGGGCGAGATCAGGGTTTCGACGAGCCCGCCGGTTTTCGAGGAATCCTCGCGTTTGAGGTAGAGATCGCCCGCGCGGAGCATGATCGCGGTGCGGATCGACGCCGGTACATCGGGCGCTGCCGCGCCAAAACCCGCCGTAAAGGTCACGCGCACCGCATCGGGCCGCGCCGCCGTTTCCGGCCAGGTAGCGCCGGATTTGAGCGCGAGCACCGCGCCGCCGCGCAATTGCACGAGGCGATAGGCGGAGGCGGCAAGCGCTTGATCGACATCCACCGCATCGGAATAGGCGATTGCGGCAAGGCTGACATCGGGGAAGGGCAGTGCGAGCACCCCGCCACAGGGGAAGGCCGGAAAATCGATGCGCCATTGCTGATTGATCAGACACCGCCCGAGCACGCCGGACCAGCCATCGAAATGCGCGACGGCTGCAGCGAGGTAAACGGCAAGCGGGGCATCCTCGTCATCGAAATCGATGCGCAGATGCGCCTTGAGTTCCGCGAGCGTGACCGGCGCGATGGCCGGCCCCTCAACGCGCACGGGAAGCGGGCGCATCACGCGCCCGCGTCTTGCGTTTCAGCGCCGGGCGCATCGGCCCCGGCGTCGCGCTTGGTCTTCTTGCCGGGCGCATCGGCCCCGGCGTCGCGCGGCGGCGCGGCATCCGGCGCGGAAACGCCTGAACCGAGCGCGACAAGGCGATCGTGCTCGGCGGCACTGACGGCGATCACATCGCCGGGCACGGCATCGCCGTAAAAGCAGGTGAGGCGAACCTTCATCGGTTCCTCCGTCAAATGAGGGCTTGAAAAACAGGCACGCCGGGCGCGCGGCCCAGCGGAACGCGCCGCGTCACGATGCGGCGTTGACGAAGACCTTGAGCGCGCCGCCGACATCGACATAGGCGCCGCCGGAGCGGATCCAGCCGAGAAAACCGACCTGGCCTTTCTTGGCGTAGGCGGAATCATCGAAGCGCTGGAGAAGGACCGACAACACATCGCGGATCATGTAGGAGGAGAAATCCCCGTAGACGATCGAACGTGCGCTCGCGGCCATGGCCGGCATGTGATTGTTGATTTGGATCGGGTCGTTGAGAACGCGATCCGGTGCACCGCCGGGGCTCCCGGTCTCGTAGCCAGGGACGAAAATCGGCCGGCCCTCCGCGTCCTTGATCTTGCGGATCTGCCGCATGGTAAGATCGTGGAACATAAAACGACAGTTGCCGGTCTTGCGGTACTCAATATCCACACTGTGCTGAAGATCGACCAGGCTGTCATAGGTGATCGACGTGACCTGCGACGTGCCGTTCGCGGCGGTGACGCCCACGGGCGCGGCGATGGCTGCGCCCTTGGGCTTGGAAACGCCGTCCCCCGCCGTGAAGTGCCTGTTGGTGACACGGCCGAGGCGGTTGACGATGCGCTGGTTGACGAAGGCCTCAACGTCGATCGCCGAGTCCTGAAGAAGCTCGATCGGAACCGGCACCACCTTCGACGAGTACTTGTACGGCGTCAGCATCGTAAAGCCGAAGCTGATATCACCGTCTGAAGCGCTTGCGTTCTCGGCGACGATCTCGCCTTCCTCGTTTGTGCCATCCGAATTCGGGTAATTGATCGGGTTGCCCTGTTCGGTCTGAATGACGGTCGCGACCTCGCGCATGCCGCCATAAGCCTTAAGCGCATCGAGCACAACCTTCGCCACCTCGGTCTGCACCGTGTAGCCGCCTTCCGCGCCGGAGGTGGTGGACATGGCACCCTGCACGTTTCGGATCACCGCCCATTCCTCGGCGGAAATGGCGCGATCGCCGCCGCGCAGCCATTTCGCGTGCAGCTTGCCGATCTCGCCCTTGTCGCGCTCCAGCTTGCCCGCGGCCTCGTCGATCTGACTGTCGAGCGCGCCACGCGCGACGGAGGCGTTGAAATCGTTGATGCGCTTGATCTGCGCGTCGATCCGGTCGATCTCCGCCATACCGGCGTCATAGATCGGCTGATCGACCGCCTCGTTCCACGTTTCCTTCTTGACGAGGGCGTCGATTTCCTTCGCCTTCGCCGCGCGGGCTTCCCGCAGAGCTTGAATGCTCATGGCATTGCCTTTCTGTTTGTGAGTGCCGCGTGACGCGGCGGAGCTGCTTCGCGCGGCGCGCTATGCAGAGGCGTGCAGAAGCCGGAGGCGATGCGCCCGAAGGCGATGCGCGGCGTTCTGGTCGGGTGCTGCCGCCGCAGGAGGCGGCGCGGCAGGCTGCGGCGGCGGGGCCGGCGCATGGCGATAGGCATCGACATTCCATTTGGCGCGCGCGGCGCGCGTGTCGCCCGACGTGACGACCTCGTCGGCGAGGCCGACCTCGACCGCCTCGGCAGGGCCGAGCCAGGTTTCCTCGACCATCATCGCCGCGAAGTCCTCGGCTGATTTCCTGCCGCGCGCGGCATAGGTTTCGGCGATTGACCGGTCGATCTGATCGAGAAGCGTCTGGGTTTTGCCGTGATCGGCCTTGTTCCCGACCGTGAGCGTCCATGACTCGTGGATCATGATGAAGGCGCCCTCGGCCATCACGGTGCGATCCCCCGCAGCGGCGAGCAGGGAGGCGGCGGAGGCGGCATAGCCATCGACATGGACCGTGATGGAACCGGCATGCTCGCGCATCGCCTGCACCATGGCGCGGGCGGCGAAGACATCGCCACCCGGCGAATTGATGCGCAGGATCGCGTCCCCCTCGATCGCCGCGAGCGCCTTGGCGAAGCTTTCCGGTGCGATGCCGCCCCACCACTCCGCCTCGAGTTCCGAGCCGACGATCACGTCATAGATGTAGATCGTGTTGCCCTCGGCCCGGAACGAGCCGCGCCGGGAATTGGCCTTGATGAGATTAAGCAGCGGGTTGCGCATCGGAATTTCCGTCCTGAGTGCCGGGCGCGGTGCCGGCGGGAAGGGGTTCGAGGCTGTCGCCGCCTTCGGGCGCATCGGCGAGGCCCATCATGCGGCGGCCCTCGTTGACCGTAATGACCGGGCGCTCTCCCGCGCGGCCCAGGCCGGTGCGGATCGCCGCCATCAACGTCTTGAGATCGGCGCGCTCGAGATCGGTGGTGTCGAAACGGACACAGCGCCGGCCCTGCCGGAACAGCTTGCGATCCAGCTCGTTCTGGAACCGGGTCAGCCACGGCCGCAGCGTGTAGCGCACGAAGAGCATGCCCATCGTATCGACGCCGGAACCCCAGCTTGTCGTTTTTTCGGTATGGCCGATCATGAAGGGCGGGACGCCGTAGAGTCGGGCAATCTCCTCGATCTGGAACTTGCGCCCCTCGAGAAGCTGCATTTCTGCAAGCGGCATCGAAAGCGGATCGACCTTGAGCCCGCCTGTGAGCACCATAGGCCGATGCGCATCAGCGAAACCCTTGAACTGTTCCAGCCTGGCGTAGAGATCCGCCACCGCATCTTGCGAGAGCAGTTTATCGGTGCTCAACGTGTAATCCGGGCGAGCGCCATTGGCGAAGAACCGCGCCGCGTATTCCTGCATGGCGTTCGCGGCGGCGCCAGCACCGCGAAGCGCGTGCCGCAGGACGGAAAGCCCGAGTCTACCGTCAAAGCCAGGCCCGGCAACGTGGATCACATCATCTTGATCCAGCGCGCGAACCGAGCCGGCAAGGCCAGTCTCAGGCGCGACCGCATAGACCAGGCGTTCGCCATCCGGCGTGATCGCGACGGTGACCCGGCCCGGATGGAGCGGCACCAGCGCGCGGACCTGCCCGAAGGCATCCCGGCGGATCTCGATATAGGCATTGCCGTGCAAGAGCAGGGAGGCGCAGGCGAATTCCCATGCGCTCGACGCAGACCAGCGCGGCGAAAACTGCTCGTTGAGCAGATACCACAGCGGATCGTCCTGAAGCTTGACGAAATCGCCCTTGTTGGACCGATAGCCCGGGTCTACCGGCATGCTCAGAATGCCGCCCGCGATCAGGTTGACGCAGGAATAGACGGCAGGCAGCGTGCGGGCAGTGTTCTCGGAAAGGCCGCCAAGACCGCCCGCGCCGGAGGCGACGAATGCGCTCCAGAAGTCAGACCCGCGCGTGATCTCGGAGATCAGCACGTTGCGCGGCGCTTCCGAGGTGACCTCGCGCGGGGATTCGCCCGGCTCCGGCTGAGCGCCGCCGCCGAGCAGCCGTGAAAGCCAGCTCACACGAAAATTCCCGGCGTGCCGGCGGCCTGCGGATTGTAGCTCATCAGATCCACCGCGTTGAAAAGGGCGATGAGCGGATCGATTTTCGCGACGCCGCTGGTTTGCTTGGTGATCACCACCGAATGGCCCTGCATTTCAGCCTTCGCATTGCCGACGCTCCAGGCCATCAACGGTTGCCCGGCATGGCGGAGCGTGCCTTGCTTGAGCTTGCGCGCGGCGATGCCGTGCGCGGTTTGCAGCCGGTAGCCTTGCCCGACCGCCCGCATCGCGGTTGCCGGAAACCCCTCGCGCAGCAGCGCGTCGATAAGGAGGCCGATCGCGACGCCGGAACGGTCGATCCCGATCGCGTTGACGATCTCGCCATCGTCATTCGCCGGCAGAAGCCCGGCATCCCGCGCCGCCACGATCATCTCGACCATCTCGGCAACGTCGCTGTCCTGCGCTTCCGCAATATCGATAAAGACAAGATCATTGTCCTTTTCGAAGTCGAGCAGGCGCGGCGCGGCTTGCTTGTGGCGCTCCAGCACGCCGCGATCCGCATAGGCCCGGCCCCAATGGAGCCAGCGGCCCGAGCCCTTCTCGCGCCCGAGCGCCGCGAAGCCGAACAGGTCATCAAGCCCGCCGCCATCGGCCCCGAAGACAATGCATTCCGAGCGGCGGAGCAGATCCGCGAAGGTAATCGCGCGATCCGCCGCGCCCTCCCAGTAATCCGCGCCGATCCAGCGGTTCGAATGGAGCGCGAGGCCGATCTCGATGTTGAGGTGCTGCGACGCCCAGCCGCGCAACTCGGCCGCGCCGTCCGCATCCGCCTTCGCGAAAAGCGTCTGCAAGCGCGGGATGGTGATCGAAAAGCCGAGGTTCGGCGTAACCAGCGCCCAGAGTTCCGGGCTTTTCCACGGTTGCGCCGGATCGCGCTGCACTTCCTCCGGCAGCTCGTAAAAGATCGGCAACAGAACCGAATTCGTGATGCGCCCGTCGCGAACCGCGCGGCCATAATCCAGTTCGGTCTTGAACACGCCGGCGGGCGGCGAGTCCGATTGCGTCGAGATCAGGATCAGGAACCCCTCGGCGATCGAGATCCGCCCGCCCCGGATCTGCCGGAGCACATCCGCCGCCCAGGATATCGTGCCGAGAAGATGCACCTCGTCGATCAGCGCGCCGGCATATTTCCCGCCCGTTGCGACCTTTGCGTCAAAGGTCATCACCTTGAGCGTCGCGCCGGTGAGCCGGTTCGTGATGATCTTGAGGTGATCCTGCACATGCAGGAGATCGGGCAACTCCTCATCCGCCTCGATCATCCCCTTGATCGCGGAAAAGGAGAGCGTGGCGATTTCCTGCGTGGGGCCGAACAATGCGAATTGCGCGCTCGGGCGCTCGTTGATGATCAGGACCGTGAGCATGATGCCGGCGGCCCCGGTGGTCTTCGAATTCTTCTTCGGGACGAGCGCGAAGATCTCCTCGATGTAGCGGACGCCGTTGAGCGGATCCCAGGACCCGAACAGGGCGCGAACCACATCGCGGACCCAGTCGTTGCCGGAATCCGCCATACGCGGGCGCCCCGGCACATCGGGCAGGCGCAGCTCGTTGAAAACGCGGACGCCGCGATCCGCCGCGTTGTCGTTGAGCGGAAGCCCTGGCGGCAGCAACGAGCGCCGGGCTTTCAGCGCATCGAACCAGCCGGGGTTCGAGAGATCCCAATAGGCGCGATCTACTGCAACATCTCTTGCGAGAGCTTGGCCCATTTGCCGGATCTCCCCGCCTTCTCGGCGGCTTTTGCCTGTTGCACCTTCTTGCCCAGCGTCTCCTTCTCGGAGGCGCGGGCCTCGCCTGCGGGCGCAGCGCGCCGGGCGGCGATGCTCGCGAGATCGATCTCATCGAGCATTTCCTTCAGCGCCTTTGCCGCAGCGGTGGAACCGCCGCGGGCCTGCCGATGCAGGGTTTCTATGATCTCGGCGCGGGCGGTTTCGCGGGCGTGGTCGAGATCGGCGCGGAACGCGCGGCGCAGCGTCGGTTCGCTGACCCCCAGCCGGGCGGCGATGATCGCTTCCGCGATGCCGGTAGCTTTCAGGATGCGGACCCGCTCGCGATCGGCGTTCATCGGCACGTAACGCTTGCGTCCTCGCGGGCGGGGCGGCGCTGGCCCGGATTGGAGCGGCGCACTTTCGAACAGGGTCGGCGCGCATTCCGCCCGCGCGGCAGAAAGCGTTTCGGCGAAATACTTGCGAAGCGTCGGCAGCGAGAGTTCCAGCGCCTCGGCAATGGCCTCGTCGCTCTTGCCGTCAACAGCCATCGCGCGGACCTGATCGAAATCAGCATCGCCGGGTTCAAAGGACGGCCTCCCTTTATTTTTCGCAGCCGCGTCGCAACCATCCACCACGAAAAAAAATCCCTGAAAGGGGGAAGAGCGGGTCCTAGGCGGGGAAGGCGCCAGAGATTTGAGCCGCCCCCCTCTGCTGGTGCTCGCGAGCCCGCTTGCGGTTGTCGCAGGCGGCGCAGAGGCACAAAATGTTGAGCGGATCGAAATCCGCCCCGCCGTCCTTGCGTGCTACCTTGTGATCGCTGCGCAGTTTCCAGGGCGTTTCGGTGTGATCCGCGCCGCATGCCTCACAGCGATAGCCCCGTGCCCGCTTGATCGCGGACGAGAACTCAACCCATTCCCTCGTGCGATAGAACGGATCGACGGGCTTCACCCCGCCCGGCAACCTGCCGGGATGACGGGGCAGGCGATCCATTGCGCTGCCGATCTTCACATGATGCGTCATCCCGCGTGATTCCACCCCGGATATGCTGGATAAACCGCACGTTTCTTTTTTTATTTTTGCGCCGGGAACGCAAAAGCCCGCCGCCGTTTCCGGTAGCGGGCGCGATTCGTGCTGATAACTGAAACTGCGCTTCCGACTGCGCAGTTGTCAATTCATCCCACGCTTCGTTTTTGCTCGACTCTTGTGGAAATGCCGATTTCATCGCCAATCACCACGGCCTGCACGCGCCCGCGCTGCGGGCCGGTAGCCCCCCACACCTCAACCGAGAGCACGTCGAGCGCCTCGCGCAGCCGCATGGTGAGGTAATCGAGCTTGGCGCGCCCCGCCTCGGCGCCGGGCCAGCGCGCGGCGAGCATGGTCACGGTCTCGCCCTGTCCCGCCACGGCGGAGACGATGGCATAGCCGACCTGCCCGAGCATACGCGCGAGCCGCGCCAATTCGAGATGCGCAGCGGCGCAGCTCTCAGGCAACGGGTCGCGCCCGCGCCCGCCATCCACGCGCATCCGCCCGTAATCGATGGCTTGCGACGCGCCGACCATCGCCCGCTCATAGATCGCGCGGAACCGCGTGCCGGCCTCGTATTGCCCCACATCGAGCCTCCCGCGCGCCCGCATCATCTCCAGCGGGTGCTCGGCAAGGTTCACCCTGACCTGAAGCGATGCGCCTGTCTCGATCGGGTCCGGCACGATCCGCGTACCGGCGACGATCTTCCCGCCGGAAGGGTCCGCGCCCCGCTTCGCCCTGGCACGCCGCGCCGCCTTGGCCTCCTCGCGCTTCGTCAGCGCTTTCGCCGCGCGCAGGGCTTCCCATTCCACCTTGTCCATCGCAATCCCCATCCGTCAGAACCCGCTTGCCTGCTTCACGTCTTCCGGCGGTGCTGGCGCCGGCAGGAACACACGATACGAACCCCGGAAAGTCGGCATCTCGCAGCGCCGCGCCCGGAACCATGGCCGCCAAGCCTCCATTTCCGGCCCGTCGCAGGGGTAGGGCTGCACCGCCGTGATCGCCTCGGCGGAGGGCATGTCGCCGGGCTTGCAGGTCATGCCGGTGCCCTTGATTGCCCACTCGACCATCAGCGAGCAGCGCTCGCCGCGTTTCAGCTTGCCGAAGAGCAGCGCCCACCACTCCCGGCTCCACGGCGCAACGGCGATCACGCCAGCGCTCGCCTTCCGCGCCGCCGCCTCGGCGTCGATCAGGGTCCAGCGCCGCTGGCTGAGATAGCTCCAGGAGGCCGGCACCGTGCTGCGCTTCGCGGCCTTGAGTTCGGCGAGGAAGGGCGCCACCCCGTCGATCGCGGCGCGCCGCTCGGCAAAGGGCAGTTCGGCCCAGGCCGTGGCGAGCTTGGCCTGATCATCCACCCCGACACGGGGCCAGACCTTGCGGAAATCGTCGAGCGTGACGGCAGGGCCGGAGGTCGCCCCATCCCCGGCCAGCCCTGCGCTCTCGTCATGGCCGCCCGGCGAGCCGGATGTGGCGCCCGCCGCATGCGCCCACGCGCTCTCTTTCTCAACTCTTGAGGGTTCTCTTAAGGGGTTGGGTGACACAGCTATGTCACCCTGAGATGTCGTCAATGTCACCCTAAGCGCTTCGTTAGGGTGACATGGTGTCACCCTAAGCGTTTCTCCGGGCGCCGCCTCTTCCGCCTTGTCGCATGCGTTTTGCGCATGGCCGGCGGTTTCCTCGGCATCCACCGCGCCGCCGTTCCTCGCCTCGAGTTCCGCGAAGAGGCCGGGCCGGGAAAGCTCGAACAGCAGCCGGATATCCATCTCGTAGCAGCGCGTCGAGCCCTTGCCGGCGCCGCCCTCGCGCACGAGGCGCAACAGCCCGATCGCGCAGAATAGCCGCAGCACGCGCTGCACGGTGCGTTCCGCGCATTCCGCCGCCGTGGCCAGCGTGGCGACACTTGGGTAAATGTTGCGGCCCTCGTCGTCGCAGCAATCGACGAGCTTCAGGAGCACGATTTTCGCCGCGTGGGACGGTACCCGCGCCCCGAAGGCGAGACCGAGAAGGCGCGCACTCATAGCGGCATCTCCCCTTGCGATTCGTCATCACCAACATCAAAATTCAGCCACAGCACCTCTGTCCGCGCCCTCGCGCCATCGGCCAGCGCCTGGCGCTCGATGCGGCGCCAGTCCGCCAGCGCATCATCGTAGATCGGGTGCGGATAGCCGGAGAGGACGACACGCCCGCGCAGCGTGCGCAGGAAAACCAGCAGCTCGGCATGATCGTCGTCCGTCATCTCGTGCCGGTACTTGTGCTTTGCGCAATAAGGGTTGCCCTTCGACCGCGTGTCGTGGACATAGGGCGGGTCCACGTAATGCAGGGTCTCCGGCCCATCGTGCTGGGCCATGACATCCATCGCCGGGCGGTTTTCGATCGTCACGCCGGAAAGGCGGTCGATGATCGCGCCGAGCGCCGGGGCATAGTTCGCCCAATCATGGGCCGGCGTGGTGCCGCTCCGGTTCGAATTCGCGCGGAACGCGGTTGACCGCCCAAGCGCGCCCGTGGAGCCAAAACCCATGAACGCGCGGATGATCATCCGCCGTGATTGCTCGACCGGGCAATCTGTCCGCGCATAGGCACCCACGAATTCATCACGGGCGAAAGGCGTGAGCCGCAGCGCCTCGCGCAACTCTCCCGCCCTTGGCGATCGCAGTACACGGAAGAGGGTGACCAGTTCGGCGTCCAGATCGTTGTAGATCTCCGCATAGGCGCGCGGCTTTCGCAGCAGCACGGATGCCGCGCCGCCGAACGGCTCGACATAGACCCGGTGCGCGGGAAAATGCGAGATGATCCACGGCGCGAGCAAAAACTTGCCGCCGTGCCAGCGGATGAGGGGGCGTTCGACATCGAGTTGAGGGGAAGCGCTCACGGCTCCACCTCGCCGCATTCGCAGTGCCAGCACAGCACGGACCATTGCCCATGCGTCGGGCCGAGATCGGCGGCAATCATCCATCCCCGCCGGAAATACTCGGGCAGATCGCGGAACCTCACGTAGCGAAACAGGCCTGTCCTCATCCTGCCTCTCCTTGATTGAGGTCGCGCACGAGGTTGAAGCGTTCGAGCAATGCGGCGCGGTCGCGCGCCGTGCCGATCGGCCCGTCCCACCATTGCGGCCCGAGAAACAGCAGCGTTCCGCGCCGCAGGCCGCGCATCGCCTCGGGGCTGTTCACATAATAGATCACCAGCCCGTCACGCCGCCGGTACTGACCAAAGCCGGTTTCCCGCCAGCCCCAGTCATTGAGCGCGGCATTGCGCGCAAGCACGGCATTGCCGGCGATGAGAATAGCCGCCCCCATCGTCACACCCGCGCCGGCATCTGGACCACGAGGCACCCGGCATCGCCGGTGATCAGCATCGGCGAGCCGGTATCCTTAATCGCCAGCGTAATGTCTTCCGCCTGATGCGCGCGCACCGCCTCGAGCAGATAGCGCCAGTTCATCCCGATCTGGGGTGCCTTGACCGCGCCCGGCGCGAGCACGCGCTCCGTCGCGGTGCCATAATCCACGCTTTTCGCCTCGATCTCGATTGCATCGGGAACGAGGCTGATCTTGATGTGCGGCGAGACAAAGCGCCCCACAAGCGCGCCGGCCCGGCGCAGCGCGGCCTCGATATGCCGGCGCGGCAGCGTCACCGAAAAGGGCGGGGGCGGCGGAACAACGCGGCGATAATCGGGGAACGTGCCGTCGATCAGCTTGGCGACGATCTCGATATCCCCGAACGCGAACCGCACCTTTTTCGGGCCGAACGCGAGATCCACCGTCTCGACACCGCGCGCCGCCGCGCCGCCGAGCAGGCGCAGGACATGCCCGACAGCGCATCGCGGCACGATGCCGCCCGCCATCCCAGCCGCGCCTTCCGGCAACGCAACGTCCTGCGCGCAGAGGCGGTGGCCATCCGTCGCCACGGCGCGCAGGTGATCGCCCTCGATATGCAGATAAGCCCCGTGAAGGTAATAGCGCGCATCATCTTCCGACATCGCGAAGGCGACACGGGAGAGCAAAACGCGCAGATCCGCCGCCGGCATCCCGAATCGATGCGTTGCCTCGAATTCGGAGCGATCCGGGTAATCGGCGGCAGAATAGCCGTTGAGCCGATACCGGATCGGGCCGGAGGTCATCTCGACAACGCTCGCGCCATCGGGGTCCCATTGCAGCGTGATCCGGGCGACCGGATCGCAGGCCCGCAGAAGTTCGCGCAGTTTCCGCGCTGGCATGCAGACCGCGCCCGCGCCGCCGATCTCCACATTCTGCGTGGCAGCCGTGACGTGATTGTCGAGATCCGTGCCGGAGATTTCCAATCTTCCGTCCACCCGGAGCCGAACGGTTTCAAGGATCGGGATCGTGCTCCGCGCCGAAACGACCGGTACGACGCGGTTGAGCATGGCAAGCAGAACAGGTTGTTCGATCCGTATCTCAGGCATCGGCTTTCCTTTCGGGGCAAACGGGGGAGGGCGATTCCGCGCCGCACAAAACAGGGGGATCGCTGGGCGGGTGCTTTGGATTTTTCGGAAATGCGTCACGCGCGCGAAGCGCGCGGCACACCTCGCGCACGATCGCGGCGCCGGTCGCGTGATGGGCGATGTTGCCGATGTTGCCGACCATTGTGGTGCGCGTCGGCGCGCTCAGGCCGACGTGCTGCGCTACGGAGCGCAGCTCTTCCGCCCAGAGCAGATCAAGCATCTGCACTGTGATCCTGCGATCCTGACGATAATAGCTGTGCCCGCGTACGGGATGGACCGCCCCCGGCTCGACCTCGAACAAATCTGTCCAACCCACATACCGGACCGCATCATTTTTCCATTTCGGCGCAAGCGCTACGAGAACGAGCGGGATGTGCTGACGGAAGACGCGGATCTGATCTTTCAACCGATCAAGCGTGTCGCGGCTCGACTTGATCTCGACGCCGACGAGGTAATCGCGGCCTATGAAAGCCATGTCGATGCGGCGGGTCTGTGCTACGACGAGTTCGTGGACGAGCCTCGCGCCGGGCCACATCTGCCGCCCCCACGCCTCAATGCAGCGCCGCATTTCGAACTCCTCGGATGAGCGGTTCGTCGTCATCCCACGGCCTCCGGCGCTTCCGCACCCCAGCAATCCCAGCCCGGCCGGGTGGCGCGGGCGTTGAGTTCGATTTTCGGTAGGCTCGGGAAATAGGCTTCGATCAGCGCGTGGAACGCCTCGGGCTTTTCGGAATGCCGGCCCGGCGGCGCATCGATGATCGAGGGGAATTGATCGCCCATCGCCGGGGCCGGCACATCGCCGCGCGTGCCGACGAGGAGGATTTCATGGGCGTTGCGGAACCAGTATCCGGTGCCGAGCACGGGCGAGCACAACGCGAGATCAAAGGCGCTGTATTCCTCGCCGTAAGTGATCGGCACGGCCTTCCGCCAGATGCACTGGCTTTTGTACTTAAAACCCCAGGCCGCCATAACCTCCAGCGCATCGGGCAGCATCGGCGCCGTCGCCCACAGAAACAGCACGCAATCCCGCGCGGCGAGAGTGCCCACGGGCCGGGCCATGATTTCCTCGGTCGGGCTCGTCGGGTAGTGGTTCTCCGGCGCGCGGTCCATCCCGCCCTCGCCCCAGGTCTCGAAGCGCCATTCCGGGTCGGCGAGAATGACGCCGTACCGCTTCGTCTCCCCGGCCAGTGCGGCATTCGCCTCGGCAATTTTTCCGGCAAGGCGTTGCTCGCGCACCGCGCGCTCTGCCTTCTTACGCGCTTTCGCGGCGATGCGACTGGCCTCGGTCTCCGCTTTCAGCCGGTCATAGGCGTGCTGGATCGCCTCCTCGGAAAACGGCCCGCCCTCGCGCTTGATCGCCTCGCGCGCCGCGCGCAGCCCTCCTTGTGCCGCGTGGAGCGAGACAAGGCCGCGTTCCGCCTCCGCCAGCACGGCGGGCGGGGCCTCGCGCATCAGCGCGCGGGCGCTGTCCACCTGCCGGGGCGAGACATTGAGAAGCGCCGCCGCATCGGCAATGCCGGTTTCATGACGCAAATTTGCGCTGCTTTCCGCCACATCACCTCGCCGCGCACCACCGTGACCGCGCGTCACCAGCTTCGCGGCGATCAGCGCGCGTTGCGTCTCGTCGAGGTGCCGGCGGTGCAGGTTGAGCGAGACGACATAGGCAGGAAGCTCTTCCGTCGCCACACCCGAGACATCGCGCGCGAGCCCGCGATTGACGAGATCGAACACTGGCGCCGGCACATCCTCGGGCGACCACCCGGCGCAGCACAGCGCCCGGTAGCGGTTGCGCCCGTCGATGATCGCGCCGCGCCAGATCAGAATCGGGTTGTGCAGCCCGTTTTCCGAGATATCGCGGCACATCGCTTCGAATTCCGCGCCTTCTATGAGCGGGAAGATTTCGGCCAGCGGATGGAAGGGGATGCCCATCATTCCATCCCCAGCGCGCGCAGATACGTCTCGAGGATTTCCGCCTGGGCATGGCGATCCGCCGGGTCCTGCCGGCGGAGCACGATGATCTTGCGGATGATCTTGACGTCGAATCCCGTCGCCTTCGCCTCGCCGAGGACATCCTTGATATCCGAGGCGAGGGCCGCCTTTTCCTCTTCCAGCCGCTCGATCCGCTCGATGAAAGCCTTGAGATGCCCGGCGGAATTGGAGCCGAAATCCTCGCCGCGCGCCCGGCGGACCTTTTCCCGCCCTGTGGGGATACTGATCACCGGCGCGCCATCGTTATCCCGGCGCATCGTGGCGCCCGCGCCGCGCAGCCGGGCGGCGAGGGTGGAAATCTTTTCGCTTGAGTTCGTCATGGCACACCCCCAGGGGGACAACGCCGGGCCGCTCGGCCCTGCAATCAGGGAGAAAAGGCCGGGCCTCGCGGCCCGGCAGTCAGGGAGGAAACGCTACGCAACGCGCCCTCTCATCCGGGGCCGGGCCAGCCCCCAGTCACGCCCGGCGGAACACGCCGGGGCACGGGATCTCAGGTCTCGGGTTTTCGCCGCGCCCGTGCGGGCCGGAATACCAAAGCCGGGCGCGGCGGAATGTCGTAGATCTCGCCGCTCGCCGGGTGGCGCACGGCGCGGCCTTTGCGCATCACGAGGCGCAGCGTGCCGAGGCCGGGCAGGATCACGCGGCCATGCCGCTCGATCTTGCCGCCGATGAAGGCGGCGACATCGCGGCTCAGCAGGCGGGGCATGGCGCAGCCTCCGGTTGCGGGAGAGGTTCGGGGAGATCGGGCACGATGCCGGTTCCGGCGCAGGTGATGCAGGCCGGGCGGGTGCCGTCATGCGTGGTGATGCGCCAGCCGCGCCCGCCGCAATGCGGGCATGCCTTGCCGAGGTAGAACGCGGGGAGGGCGGCGCCGTCACGCATCGGCATCCCCCGCGCTGGCGATGATGTGCTCGATCTCCATCCGCAGCGCCTGCGGCAGGCGATAGCTGTCGCGCATCTCGGCGCGCTCCACGCCATAGCCATGTTTGACCAGCCGCAGCGCGAGCCTCTCGACCGTATAAGCCGCGTTATCGACCTGCATTGCCGCGCGGATCGCAGCCGCGCGAAGTCCGCCGGCACCGGCCCGGTGCAGCGCGAGCAGCAAGGCAGCCTGTTTCTCGGTAAGATCGAAGGCCAGCATCACCAGCACTGCCGGCGCTGACGGCGCAGCGGAGGGTGGCGTGGCGACCGGCATCTCAGCACTTCGCTGCACCGTGCGGCGGCGCGCAGGAGCAGGGCGGGGAGCCGGAACCGGCCGCATCGGCACCGCGCCATGCTGTTTGGCGACGCGCCGCTGCTCCAGTTCCCGCGCAAGGTTCGCCAGCGCATCCGGCGCAAGGTAATGGATGATGGTCCGGCCATTCCGGCCACCCCCCCGCCGCTGCGAAACGGGCAGGTCGAGATCCGCCATCCGCGCGCGGAACCGGTTGAGAAAACCCGAGGTATTGGTCAGCACCAAACCCGCCGCGATCAACTCGGCGGTGGCAACCCCTTCCGCGCCGGCCTGTACCAGCGCAAAGAGCATGGCGGTTTGCTGCGCGGAAAGGCCGAGCAGGGTTGAAAACTCCCGCCGCATTTCGGCATCCGCTTTGGCTTGCGCAGCCGAAAGCGCCTTGCGCGCCTCGCGGGCGGCGGCATCCGCGTCAAAAAACGGGGAGCGGTAATGCACGCGCGGATCGAGCGTGCCGGGATGGCGATGGATAAGGCTCATGACGCGCCCCCGCCCGAGAGAAGCCGCCGCGCCCGGCTCACGCGGCGGCCGCTCTCCCGCGCCGCATCGAGATGCGCCTCGCCGCGCGCATGGAGCCTTTCCGCCGCGCGCAGATGAAGCTCCCGGCTGATCGCCTGCCAGATCGCATAGACGAAGACCGGCGAGAAAAACGCGAACATCACCACCGAAACGAGCGCCCGCTTGATCCTCTTCATCGCTGCATCTCCTCGATTTCCGCCTTGAGCCGGGCGAGGTCGGCCTCGATCGCGGCGAGCCGTCCGGCCCGCGCCGCCCCGTCGAGCCAGGCCGGCGGCGAATGCATCAGCGTGGCGAGAAATTCCGGGCCATAGGCGCCGATCATCGCGAGCAATGCGCCTGCGCCCGGCGCGGAACCGCCGGCCAGCCACTTGCGCACCTGTTCGGCCCTGACGCGCCCGCCGGTCTCCGCCTCCACCTGTTCCGCCGGTTTCGCGGCGTGGCGGCGGCGGATGAACCCGGCGCAGCGCTCGGGGATGCGGGACAACGCTCCCGCCTTCGGGGAAAGCGCTCCACGGGCGGGGGAAGACCTTCCCGCGCCGCAGCGGCTATTCCCGCCGCCAGAAAGCGCGAAGGCGGGCCTCATGGCGCCGCCTCCGGCGCCGGACCCGCGCCCTCGCCAGCCGGAGCAGCGGGCCGGAACGAATCGGAGACGAGATGGAGAAGGCCGTGCTGCCGCGCGAGATGATCGAGAAGCAGGGTCTGCGGGCGCGTTTCGGGGCGCCCGCCGATGAGCCGGGAAATCGTGGACGTATCGCAACCGATCGCGACGGCGACCTGCGGGCGCGAGAGCCCGGTTGCGTCCAACAGAAGGGTGATGCGGTTTGTCATGCCGCTAACATGCATTTTACATGCTGCATGTCAAATGCATTTTACATGCCTTCTGGAGTCATGCCTTTGCGATGAAAGAAATGGAGCGAATCCAGCAGGGCGAGCGCCTTCGTGCCGCGCGAGAGCGCTTGAATCTGTCCAAGGCAGATGTCTACACCGCGCTTGGCATACCAAAGAGCACGTACGAGCAGTACGAGAACGGCCGCCTCGGACTCTCTCAGGTTGGAGACCGGCTTGCGCGATATCTCCGCGTCGATCTCGCTTGGCTTTTGACGGCGCGCGGCAAAATGGACGGGAAAACCGCGCCATCAGAGATTGCGGTTTTTGGTGTTGTTGGCGCCGGCGCCTCGATACTTCCGATCGAGGATGATTCAACAGCAATCAGCGTCGGCGACATCCAGCTTCCCAGCGCAGAGTCCATCGGCGCGGTGATCATCAAGGGCGATTCGGGCTATCCGCGCTTTCAGAATGGCGAGATCCTGATTTTCTATACCCGCCAGCTCCGCGCGGAGGATGTGCTTAACCGTCAGGCCATCGTGCAGACATGGGAGGGGCGGAAGATGATCAAGACAGTGCGGCGCGGGCGCGAGAAGAACCTCTACACGCTGGAAAGCTTCAACGCGCCACCGGAGCACGATGTGGAAATCATGGCAGCATGGCAGATCTACGGGCTGCTTTTCTGCCGATAGGTTTCGTCAACGATACATAAACCATATGGGCTTGCAGCGCATCGTCCGCGTCTGCTGGGGTGCGTAACCAATGAAGAGGTTCCGCACGTCAATCGGTTGATTTGTAAGCGCCAATTCGAAAACGGTTGCCTTGACTGCGGAAATTCCCGTGCCGCTGTTTCCTGAGAACTCACATTCAATTGAAATATCCTTTATCGGAAAAGATGATCGGTTCACGATTTCCGCTGTAATTGTCACTCGACCAAATTCGTTTTTAGTCCACCGCAGCTTATCAATAGCTATTTGTTGAAGTATTTCTGTGCGCTTGGCCGCTGCTGTTGCCAACAAGGAATCGCCACCAGATGCGCCGGTGGCGGTGATTTTCGATGGAGGTGGCGGCAAATAGTGTCCGAATAGCGCTAAAAATACCAGAAACGCAACAGGCGTTACGACCATCCATTTGAGAACTCGCATAGTCATTCCACCAATGTTAGGAATTGGTCATGCGTACAATACAAAATGGCCTGCCCGTCCATGATCCTGTCGGCAGCGGACTTGAGTTTCTGCCCGCCGTCCTCCGGGCGCGGCCAGCCGGAAACGATCAGGGTGGTCCGGGTTGTTACGCCCGGTTTCACCACGCCGCCCAGCGCCGCGACCCGTTCGGCCATCTCCTCGCGCGAGAACGGCAGATCGCCGGTGAACACAACGACCTGCCCTTGCAGCGAGGGCGGAACGCCGGCTGAGCGTGCCAGCACCGCGCCCCAGCCCGCGCCGATCGGCGGCACCGCCCGTGGCGGCGTGGGTGGAATGACGCGGATATCGCGGATCGCGAAATGCGGCGCGGCCTCGGCGGCGCTGAGCCCGAGATCCTTCAGGGCGCGCAGGAAAACATAGGCGGCGGCAATCGCATCCTGTTCGGCATCGTGATCCGCCTTGAAGCGGATCCCGAACCCCGCGCCGAGATCGCGCAGCTTGCGCGAGGGTGCCTCCGGCCAGGCCGCGCGCGCCGCCTCGAGCCCGTCAAGCCACACCAGCGCGGGAAAGGGAAGCCCGGCCGCCGCGCAGGCCGAGCCGATCGCGCGGGCATCGAACGGCCCGTAGCTCATGACCGGGGAGGCGCCGATTTCGGCCAGAACCTCCGGCAGCACGGCCCCGAACGGCGCGGCGCCGCGCACCCGCGCCGCGTTGAGCCCATGGATCTTGGTGAACTTCGGGTCAAACGGCCGGGCGGGATCGACAAGCCAGGAGCGGCGGCGAAGCTGCCCGCCCGTGAACCCCACAAGGCCGATCTGGCAGATCGACCCCGGCCAGGGGTCCGCCGTCTCGACATCGATCGCGACAAAAATGCTCAATTCCCAAAGCCCCGAACCCGCATGCGAAAGACTACTTCGGTAAAGCATGTAAATTGCATTTGACACTCTGCATGTAAAATGCATTCTATGCGCATATCGCCACCGGAGCCACCCCATGTCGCTTCGCCAACCCCGAATTTCGCCCGCCGCAGCCTTCGCGGTTCGCGCCGGCCTTGCCGCCGCGCTGCTCGTTGCCGCGCTCGCCGGCCTGCTGGCGCGGGACGATGCGGCGCATCGCGCCTGCGCCGAGGTTCACACCCCCGCCACCTGCATTCACATCCTGAGAGGTTGATCATGACCACCGAAACCCTGCGGACCCTGTTCAGCGAGCCGCATCGCCCGCCGCCGCCCCGCACGCCCGAGGAGGCTTGGGCGTGCCTCACCCCGGAGGAGCGGGACGAGGCGATGCTGCGCGCGCCCGAATTCATCGCCGTCTTTCGCGACCTTCGCCGGGAATTGCCGCCCTTGATGAGCTATCTCGTCCACAAGCGCTGGCTGTCGCTCAGGCCGGGGGCTGGAACATGAGCACCCGGAAAAAGCCGGCCCTGCCGGCAACCCGCATCGGCGCCACGCGGAGCGATTTCATCACGCTCGATGCCCTGCGCATGGGCGAACTCTTCATCTGCTGGCGCGAAGGCGCGCGCATGCCGAATTCGTTTCACGCCACCGAGGAGGAGGCCCGCGCCATGGCGCGGCAGCGCGTGCGGCCGGGCGAGACGATGTGCGTGCTTCACGCGCGCATCGCGACTTCCCTCACCGCGAGCACGCATATCGCCGAGCGCGAGGCACCCGCCGCGCCCGAACCCGGCGCAACCCAAATCCTGAGAAGTTGAGATGAAAACCACGGTTCTCACGCTGGCGCTGGCCGCTGCGCTTTGGGCCTGCGGGCAACCCGAGGCGGCAATCATGGTTCTCGGCACGATGCTGGCGTTCGGCGTCGCGCTGCTCCTCGCGGGGCTCGCCGTCTTCGCCCTCGCGATCTGGTGCGACGCCCGCAAAAAGCCCGCAACCCCAAGGGAGTGATACCCATGACCGCGAACGAGTTCCTTTTTCTGATCTGGGGCGCCACGGCGGCCTATGTCAGCATGATCATCGTGATGTGGCCCGCCTGCGGCTATTTCGCGCGGCGGGACGCGCGCCTTCGCAGGGAGCGGGGGGCGCGCGGTGGCTGAGTTCTTTGCGCGATCCGCATCCGACAAAACTGATGACTGGCCTTTTTGGTTCGTGGCCCGGCGTGATCAACCTGGAAGAAACGTGTTGGTCGAGGCTATCAAAATCGCCGGTTTTGAGTATTCGGGCGGCTGGACGCTAACCTGTCGGGAAGCGGCTGAATTGATTGCCAAAGAGGCAAACAAGAAAGAGAGCCGGCAATGACGGCGCCGCTCACCCCGAACCAGCGCGAGGCGCTGCACCACGCCGGCACGCGCGGGCTGGTGCCCTGCCGGGGCGGGTTCCGCCGCCCGCATGTGCCGCGCCGCGAATGCACGCAACACACAATCGCCCGCCTGTACGAGGCGGGCCTTGTCCTACCCGACGAGCGCGGGCTGATCCGCCCCACGGAGCAGGGCTACGCGGAGATCGGGCGGCGCTACACGCGCCAGCTCGCCGGCAACGGCAGGTGAGGGGGCGCGATGAAGAACAAAGCTGCTTCATTTCGAGATGCAATCAAGCGATGCCAGTTCAATGCCGATGACCCGAGCGACATTGCGGCCGAAGCATGCCGGCAGGCCGTTCTAGAAGCCGCTGCCAAAGCTCTATCGTGGCCTCAAGGCGACAATCCGGTCGCTCATTTTGCCGGTGCATACGTCGCGCTATGGCAAATCGCAATCGCTTCATATGGCGTGGAGGGCGCTGAGCCGCTCATGCGCGAGCTTTGGGATTGGTCCCGCGAGTTTGCGATGGAGATATCGACATGACCTTCATCACGCCGAAACAGGCGGGGCGATGATGCGCAACATCTCCTTCGCCCTCACCGAGCCGCAGTTTCTCGACGGCACCAAGGACGTGACACGCCGCACGGGATGGACCTTCCTGAAGCCCGGCGACCGGTTGCGCGCCGTTCGCAAGGCCATGGGGCTGAAGAAGGGCGAGAAGGTCCACGTTCTCGGTGTGATCGAGATCGTCAGCGTCCGGTGCGAGCCCCTGCTCAACATCTGCCGTGAGATGGGCGGCACGTCGCGCGAGGGCTTCCCGGAGATGACCGGGCTCGACTTCATCAGGTTCTTCTGCGCTTCGCACAAGCATTGCACGCCGGAAACCATCGTCACCCGTATCGAATTCAGGAGGGTGAGCGATGCCTGACGGTCTGATCATCGACAGCTTTGCAGGCGGGGGCGGGGCCTCGACCGGCATCGAATGGGCGCTCGGGCGCTCGCCGGATTTCGCGATCAACCACGATCCCGAGGCGCTGGCGATGCACGCGGCGAACCACCCGAACACCGTGCATCTCACCGAGAACATCTGGAAGGTCGATCCCGCCGCCGTAACGAAGGGCAAGCCGGTCTTCCTGCTTTGGGCCAGCCCGGATTGCCGCGACTTCTCCAAGGCGAAGGGCGGTGCTCCCACGTCGAAATCGGTGCGCGGGCTCGCCAATGTGGTGATCTATTGGGCGAAGGTCGCGCGGCCGCAGATCATCCTGCTCGAAAATGTCGAGGAATTCGCGCAATGGGGGCCGGTGCTGCCGAACGGCAGACCGTGCCCGGCGCGGCGCGGCATGGAGTTCGCGCGCTGGGTGCGCGCGCTCGAGGCGGAGGGCTATCAGGTCGAATGGGCGGAGAGCCGGGCGTGCAACAAGGGCGCGCCGACGATCCGCAAAAGGCTCTATCTCTGCGCGCGGCGGGACAACAAGCCGATCATCATCCCGCCGGTCACACACCAGCGGGCGGACCACCCCGACGTGAAGGCCGGCAATCTCGCGCCGTGGCGCACCGCGGCGGAAATCATCGATTGGCATTTGCCGTGCCCGTCGATCTTCCTGACGAAGGCGGAGGCGAAGGAAAAGGGTCTCAAGATACAGCGCCCGCTCGCGGCGAAGACCATGAGCCGCATCGCGCGCGGCTTCAAGCGCTATGTGCTGGATCGGGCCGACCCGTTCGTTGTGACATGCAACCATAGCGGGGCAGGTTTTCGCGGTCAGGGTCTTGACCAGCCGCTCAATACGGTGGCGGCCGCGCGAGATGCGCACGGCCTCGTATCGCCCTATCTGGCCGGTGTCGGCGGGAGAATGGGCCAGTCCGGAGAACGCCCGGCAGATGCGCCGTATCATACGGTCTGCACCAAGCCCGACACCGTGATCGTCACGCCTTACATGGCCGTAAATCGATTCGACGCAACGGGGCGCGCGATCGATGAGCCCATGCCGACGATCACCGCCAACAGCTTCGTCAAGCGCCCCGGCGCGGGCGGGCCACTCTCTGTTGTCGCGCCTTACATGAGCTACGCGCAGCAGGGCGGCGCAAACCGCGCGGCGGATGATCCGATGCACACGGTTTGCGCGAGCCGGAAGGATCAGAACCAGGTCGTCACCGGCCTTCTTGTCCCGCGCTATGGAGAGGCCGAGGGACAGGAGCCGCGCTCACGAGATGTGCTCGAGCCCGCGCCGACCATTGTGCCGACCGGCAACGGCGGGGATCTTGCGGCGGTCTATCTCGCGCAGCACAACGGCGGTGAGCGCGCGCCGACCGGTCGAGCCGCCGATGCGCCGGCCGGAACCATCACCACCGAGGGATCGCAGATCCAGCCCGTCATGGCCTACCTCTCCGCGCTCCAGAACAACACGGTGCGAGGCGACATCAAGGAACCGCTGGGAACCGTGCTCGCGGACGGCCAGCATCATTCGATCGTGCTGCCGTTTACATCCACCTATTACGGCGTCGATCAGGCCCCGGAGATCAACGAACCGCTGGCTACCGTCACGACGAAGGACAGGTTCGCTCATATCGAAGCGCCGGCAGATGCGCCGCCGCTCGCGGATTGGCAGATCGATCGCGCCCGCGCCGTCGCGGAGTTCCTGCGCGCCGAGGGCGTCTGGCGCGGCGGCGAGTTCGTCACGGTCGGCACGTTCATCGTCTGGGATATCGGGATGCGGATGCTCACGCCGCGCGAGCTGGCGCGCGCGCAGGGCTTTCCGGACACCTACGATATCACGGCGGGCAGCACGCTCACGGAGACCGCGCAGCGCCACAAGATCGGCAACAGCGTGAGCCCCTACGAGGCGGCGAGCTGGGCGTGGTGGAACTGCGTCCACGCGCTCACCCTGCCGGACGTGAAGCGGAAGAAGCGGGCGGTGCTGCCCGTGTTTTCCCGCGCCGAAGACAACCCAGCCGACATGTTCGAGGAGGCAGCAGCATGAGCACCAACAGCCCCATGACTGAGCAAGAGCTTATCGAGAAGATGGCGAGGGCGATATTCGCCACGCAAGGCATGTGCCACACCGATGACAAGCGCATGTTTGAGCCAGTCAAATGGGAAGAACTGGACGATGACGACTACCAGTGCGTACGCGCCGGGTATCGCCAACAAGCCATCGACGCCCTCTCCGCCACCACCATTCCCGTCTCAACCCTCCTGTCCATTATCAAGGGAGGGGCGGTCGTGGTGCCGGTGGAGCCTACGGAAGTGATGGCCAACGCTGCGTGGAAAGCTATCGGCCTCAGCAAGAGAGAGAAATCGGAAGCATCGAAGCATCTCAACCCGCATATCGGCGGCAAGGATGAAGCGAATTGCATTCGCGCCTACCGCGCCATGATCGAAGCGAGGCCGAAATGAGCAAGCGCCGGGTCGTTGAAGGTCTCGATCCTGTTTTCGTCAACCGGGAGGCGCTGTGCACGCTGTTGATGATCGGGCAGACCACGCTTGCGGACTGGCTCCGGCGCAAGGTTATCCCCGATCCTCACATCCGGGACGGCGGAATCGAGCGCTGGCACTGGCCCAGCGTCGAGGCGGCGCTTGCGCGCCCGGCGGTGCCGGTTGAAAGTGCCGCCGAGGTAGATCCATCGGTCGCGGGGGCGTTGCGTGTCGGCAAGAAGAGTGCTCACCGTGCCGTTGCCTGAAGGCGTTTTCCGCGTCATCCGCAAGCGCAAGAAGGGTCCGCCCCGGATCGATTGGTATTTTCAGGCGGGCAGGGGGACGAAATCGGCCGGGCCGATCACGCGGCTGCGCAACGCGCCGGGGGATCGCGGCTTTGTCGAGGAGGTCGAGGCCGCAGCCGGCATCACGCGCATTATCGATCCGCTCAGCGTTGCCGCCATGGTCGCGGCCTATCGCGGCGACGAGCGCAAGGGCATCCCCGGCGCGCCGGAATGGGAGCGGCTGCGCAAACGCACGCGCGAGGATTACTCGATCTACCTCGACAAGATCATCGAGGCCTGGGGCGAGCTGCCGGCGCGATCGATCACGGCGCGCGGCGCCTATACATTCCGGGACGCAATGGCGGAAACCCCGGTTGCCGCGAACCACGCGATTTCCATCGCCCGCACGCTGTTCGGCTGGGGCATCCCGCGCGGGTTCTGCGATACGAATGTGTTCCGGGATGTCGCGGCGATCAGGGTCGAGCATGACAGCGCGAAGCCGTGGCCCGAGGAATTCTATGCTTTCGTGATCGCGAACGCGCCGCAGGACATCCGCCGCATGGCGATCCTCGGCCGCGCGACCGGCCAGCGCCGGAGCGATCTTGTCCAGATGCGTCCGGTCGATGTGCAGCGCGGTGGCGTGACAATGAAAATCGGCAAGCTGCGTGACAAGGAACACTGGGTGCCGCTCACCCAGGCGCATCTTGCCGAGATCCGGTCATGGCAGGGCTTCCCGGCGGCGCCCTTCCTCGTGTCGGCGGCGGGAAAGGGGTACAGCCCGGATCATCTCAACAGCCGGTGGAATCGCTGGAGGGCCAGCGAGGCAGCACTGCCGGTGCGCGATTACGATTGCTCGATCCACGATTTACGGGCGACCGCGGTATGCGATCGCCGCCTCGCAGGGCTCACGCATCAGGAGATCGCCGCGCAGATCTGCATGTCGATCGAGATGGTGATGCGCTATTCCAAAAAAATTGACCAGGAGGCCCTTGCCAAATCGGGCATGACACGGCTAGAACGCGCTGAGAACGGGGCCGTTGTAACGCCCTCGGTCACACCTTGAAACCGCTTTTCTGAAAAGTCAGACATTTCAAGCGGTTGCGGTGGGGGATAGTTTAACGGTAGAACAGCGGACTCTGACTCCGTTAGTCTTGGTTCGAATCCAGGTCCCCCAGCCAAACTCTTCCATCTCCAAGACAGCCCTCGCTGGTTTTCCATATCGCATCAGGGTGCCGAACTGCGTTCGCGTGGCCCGAGAGCGCATCATCATGGGTTTCGAAGCGGTGTTCTTCGATCCGCTGATCATCAGCGCGATCGCGGATTGAGGTCCGTCACGCATGCTCCCGGCAAGTCGATTCGCGCGCAGGCACCGGAGCATTCCGTAATCCAATACGGCTTGCCGGTTTCCGCCCGTCGGCTTTCACGGCGGCGCGGTGGAATACACGCCAAAACCCAGAATTGTGAACTTTCTTGATTAAGGCCTCAATACGCGGTTTCCTCCGTATTAGGAATTTGTTAAGCATCCCCTGAGTTGCCGCCGCTGGCGGGATGAAACTACGGGTTGGGCGATGGATCCGGGGTCGCATGAGGCATGAATTCCCGCGTTTCAGGGCGGTTGCGGGGCACGCCCTGCTGGCCGAGTTCGGTGACAGGATCGGCGATGAGGCGCATGCCTCGGTTGTCGATCTTGATCGCCGCTTGTCCGATCATCCCTTCGAGGGCTTTGTCGAGGCCGTGCCGGCCTATGTGAGCCTGCTGGTCGAATTCGATCCGCTCGTCGCCGACCATGCCAGTGCCGAGGCTTCGATCCGGGCGCTGATCGGCGAGCGGATGCCCGCTACGCTTCCCGGAGCCGCGCATGAGGTCGAGGTCTGCTACGAGGCGGATGTCGCGCCCGATCTGGCCGAGGTCGCGAAGCGTCTCGATATGAGCCCCGAGGCGGTGGTCCGCGCGCATCTTGCGGGCGATTACCGCGTTTCCATGTACGGGTTCGCCCCAGGCTATGCCTATATGGCTGGCGTACCGGAGGCGATCAGGCTGCCGCGCAAGCCCGGCCCGGTCCATGGCGTTCCCGCCGGTTCGGTGCTGATCGCCGGGCCGCAATGCCTTGTCTCGACCCTCCTGATGCCGACGGGCTGGTGGATCATCGGTCGCTCGCCCACGCGGATCCTGACCGGAGCCTCCGAGCGGCCCTTCCTGTTCAATATCGGCGACAGGGTCGTCTTTCGCCGCATCGAGCGTGCGCGTCTCGATACCGCATTGCGACCGGGGTAAGTGATGTCCGAAGCCGTTTTCAAGGTGCTGCATGCCGGCCCGCATGTCTCGGTGCAGGATGGAGGCCGACGCGGGCTGATGCGTTTCGGCGTTCCCGCCTCCGGCGCGATGGATCGCAACGCGCTCGAAGTCGCCAATGCGGCGCTCGGGAATGATCCGGCGGCGCCCGCGATCGAGGTGTCGGCGGGCGGGCTTGCGCTGGAATGTCTTGAGGGAAGGGCGACTTTTGCGGTGGTCGGCGGCGGGTTCGATGTCGCGCTTGATGAGGTGCATGGCGGCGCCTGGCGTATCGGCACAATCCGGGCAGGGCAGCGCCTCGCCATCCGGCCGGGCCATTGGGGGAGCTGGACGTATCTCGCCTTTGCCGGTCACCTCGCCAGCACACGCTGGCTCAACAGCGCCGCGACGCATGGGCGCTCGGGATTTGGCGGTGGAAGGCTCGTTCCCGGCGGGCGCGTCATTCTCGAGGAGGCGCGCTGGCGCGAAGATCTTGTGGGAGACATTCCTTGCCCCGTTTCGGCCCGCCCGCGCGGCGAGATGCGGATCGTTCTCGGACCGCAGGACCGCTTCTTCGAGCCCGAGGCGATTCGTGCGCTGCTCTCGCAGCCTTTCGCGCTGACCGATTCCTATGATCGCATGGGCGTACGCCTCGCGGGGCCACCCCTGCGGGTCAATGCCGCCCTCGACATGCCTTCGGAACCCATCCTGCGTGGCTCGATCCAGGTCTCGGGGGAGGGGATCGCCACCGTACTCCTCGCCGACCACCAGACGACCGGCGGTTACCCCAAGATCGCGACAATCATCGCCGAGGATCTCGATGGTTTCGTGCAATTGCGTGCACGCAACACGGTTACGTTCCGGGCGATCTCGCCGGCGATGGCGGTGGAGATCGCCCGGACACGCCAGCGCGCGCATCAGCGCTACATGGAAGCCGTGATGATGGCGCATGCCCTGCCGGGCTTTCATGCGCGCGAAGTCCTCTGGCGCTCCGATTTCAAGAACTGAGTGGCCCGCTGTTCCTCTTTCACGCCGCGGTATCTGGCGTAGGCCGTCGTTTCGCGCTCTCATCGCGCCGGAATCGATGATTCTTGCAATGATTATAGAATGAGGAACGGCATGGAAAAATGGCTTGAACCGGCGCTCGCCTATATCCCGAACTGGCTCGCCTACCAGATGCGTCAATCCGGCCAGCCGGGCGTGAGCTATGCCATCACCTATCGGGGCGAGGTCGTGGCGGAAGGCGCCTTCGGCCATGCCGATCTCGGTGCCGGGGTGAAGATGACGCCGCGCCATCGCCAGCGCGTCGCCTCGCATTCCAAGACCTTCACGGCTGCCGGCATCATGAAGCTGCGCGAGCAGGGGCGGCTGAAGCTCGATGATACGGTCGGCCAATATGTGAAGGGCCTCCACCCGGAGATCGCGGCGGCAACGATCGCCCAGCTTCTTTCACACACGAGCGGGGTCATCCGCGACGGGTTCGATAGCGGCCAATGGCAGAACCGCCGCCCCTTCCTCAACGAAGCGGAGATCCGCGCGGATCTGAAGGACGGGCCGACAATTCCGCCCAACAGCCGCTTCAAATATTCTAACCACGGATATGGCCTTGCCGGCATGGTGATCGCGGCGATCACCGGCGAAGCCTACAATAGCTGGATCGCGCGCGAGATCGTCGCGGCCTCGGGGCTGACGGAAACGCAGCCGGATGCGCCAATCGGCGCCAATCAGCCCTTCGCGCGCGGTCATTCGAGCAAGATCCTGCTCGGGCGGCGCATGGTGATCGAGGGCGAGAATTCGACGCATGACCTTGCCTCGGCGACGGGCTTCATTTCCACGGCGGCCGATCTCGCGCGGTTCTTCGCGAGCCTTTCGCCCGAGGCGGAAAAAAGCGTTCTTTCCGTCGCTTCCCGCCGCGAGATGACGCGCCGGCAATGGCGCGAGGAGCATTCCAGCATCGAGCGCTGGTACGGTCTCGGCACCATTTCCGCCTCGCTCGCGGGGTGGAGCTTCTTCGGGCATAGCGGCGGTTTCCAAGGCTACATCACGCGGACGATCTGCGTTCCCGCCGAACATCTCTCGATTTCCGTGCTGACCAATGCGGCGGACGGGCTCTCGCATTTCTACCTCGACGGCATGGTCCATATTCTCGCCGCTTTCCGCAAGCGCGGCGCGCCGACGCGCGAGGCCGCGCGCTGGAAGGGGCGCTGGTGGTCGCTCTGGGGCGCGTTCGACCTCCTGCCGATCGGCGACCGGGTTGTGGTCGCCAACCCGGCTTTCTTCAACCCGCTGATGGATGCGAGCGAGATCGCGCCGGAGGCCGGAACAGAAGGCGGGGTTCGGCAAGGCAGGATCGTGCTCGCGGGCGGTTTTGCCAATCATGGCGAGAAGGCAAGGCTCGAACTCGATGCTCGGGGCAAGCCGACCACGTTCTGGCACAGTGGCGGCAAGATGCTGCCCGAACGCGCGGCCAAGGCCGAATTGCGCGGCATTTCAGGCTGAATAAGGCGAGGCGGGCCATGTCCCGCCTTGTACCCCCGGCTTTACCGAAGGGTCAAAAAACTGTCATCAACTGTCATTTATGGACTTCGCTTGGCCAAGTTTGTGTGCCAATTTCTGTCGTCGGCAAAGTTTCCGATTAGGGAGCCACCATAAATGATCAAAAATCTCAATCGCTTCGGCATCGTCGCTGCCGTATCTCTGCTTGCGCTCTCGGCGCAGGCGCAAGAAAAGCTCCGGCTTCTGACCTGGGCGGATTACACGCCGAAGGAAGTCGTCGACGCCTTCACCAAGGAAACAGGTATCCAGGTCGAGATCACGCTCTCGAACAATGAGGAGATGATCTCCAAGCTGCGCGCCACGCAGGGCGCCGGCTTCGATCTCGCCCAGCCGAGCCAGGATCGTATCACCGGTCCGCAGGCGGAATTCGGCATCTACAAGCCGCTCGACCTGTCGAAAATCGATTCAAAGCTCTTCATCGGCTCGATGCTCGAGGCCACCAAGAAGAACACCACTCTTGATGGCAAGGTCTATGGCCTTCCGCATATCTGGGGCACGGACGGTCTTGTGGTGAACACCAAGGTTGCGCCGGGCGTGAAGGATTATCTCGATCTTTGCGGCGCCGAGGTGAAGGGCAAGGCCAGCCTGCGCGCCAAACGCCCGACACTGATCGCCTTCGCTTTCGCGATGGGCGAGGACCCGTTCAAGGCCTATTCCGACGAGAAGGCCTATGCGGCGCTGATGGACAAGGTTGGCACCAAGCTCTCGGCGTGCAAGGCGAACCTGAAGTTCTTCTGGGATGGCAAGGACGCCCTGCTCGCCGGCCTGCGCGCGGGTGAAGTCACCGCCGCGATGGCGTGGGATACCGGCGGCTGGAAACTCAATTCCGAAAACCCGGATCTGAAGTTCATCGCGCCCAAATCCGGCGCGCTGGGCTGGGTCGATACTTTCGCGATTCCCGCCAAGGGGCGCGCGGATGATGCCGCCTACAAGTGGATCAATTTCAACATGCGCCCGGAAATCGCGGCGAAGGTCGCCGCTTCCGCCGGCAACTTCTCCGCTTCGCAAGGCGCGGACAAGCTCGCCGCCGGCAAGCTGAAGGACCAGTTCGCCGAGAGCTTCCCGCAGGCCGCGATCGACAACATCAAGTGGTATCCGGCTGTCCCCGCCGGGCTTGAGGCGATCGAGGGCAAGGTGCTCGACAAGGTGAAGGCGAACTAAGCCTTCTTATCCAGCAACGTCATGCCCGGCTTCAGGCCGGGCATCCACGACTTGAGCGGATTGTATCCCTGAAGACGTGGCTGGCCGGGCTGTGCCCGGCCATGACGGCTTGCATCTCGACTTTCCAGAGAGCTTTTCCATGACTGAACCCGCCGATCTTGCGCTTGAACAGGTCACGAAGGTCTTTGCCGGCCACCGTGCCGTGGACGGGGTGAATTTCGCCGTCCGCCGTGGCGAATTCTTCTCGATTCTCGGGCCCTCGGGCTGCGGCAAGACGACCCTGATGCGCATGATCGCAGGGTTCGAAATGCCGAGTTCCGGCGAGATAAGCATCCGCGGGCAATCCATGCTGGGCGTGCCGTCCAACCGCCGGCCGGTCAACATGGTCTTCCAGAACCTCGCCTTGTTCCCGATGATGAATGTGGGCGAGAATGTCGCCTATGGCCTCGCCTGCCAGGGCGTGGGCAGGGCGGAACGCGAGGCGCGCGCCGTGCGCATTCTCGAGCGGGTGGGATTGCCCGGCTACGAGGAACGGCAGGTGACGCAGCTCTCCGGCGGTCAGCGCCAGCGCGTGGCGATCGCCCGCTGTCTCGTGCTCGAACCGACCTTGTTGCTGCTCGACGAACCGCTCGGGGCGCTTGATCTCAAGCTGCGCGAGCATATGAAACTGGAGCTGAAGCAGCTTCAGGGCGCGTTCAACACCACCTTCATCTACATCACCCACGATCAATCAGAAGCGCTGGTCATGTCCGATCGCGTGGCGGTAATGAACAAGGGCTGTTTCGAGCAGATCGGCTCCCCCCGCGAGCTTTACCATCATCCCGCGACGAATTTCGTCGCCGGCTTTGTCGGCGATGCCAATGCCTGGGATGTCACACCCAATCCCAGTTTGGGGCCTGGGCTTGGCGTCACGCTCGTTTCCGGCGCGGATCTGAGGGCACATGGCAGGATCGGCGCCGTCGGCCATGCCTATCTGCGCCCCGAGGCGATCGCGCTTGCGGCGCGGATCGAGGAGCTTAGCGGGTTGCCCAACCGTTTCCACGGCAAGGTCTCCGCCGTCCTGTTTGACGGGGCAGCCTCCAACCTCGTGATCGAGGCGGAAGGATTCGCGCCCCATATCCGCGCCACGCTGCCGCAGGCCGGCGCGCTGGCCGGCGTCGAGGTCGGCGCCCGGCTCGCTTTCGGTTTCTCCGCCGAGGCGGTGAAGGTTTTCCCGGCATGAGCGCGGCGATTTCCTCCGGGCAGGGACGGGCGGCGGCGCGCCTTGGCCTTTTCCTGTTGCTGCTGCCGGCAATCCTGTGGTTGGGCCTGCTGGTGGTGCTTCCGCATGTGGAGATGGCGATCCTCTCCTTCTCGCAGCGCATCCGTGCCGGGGTCTATGGTTTCGGCTTCGGCAATTATCTCGAATTCCTCACCGAGCCGCTCTATTGGCGCACCTTTGGGCGTACGGCGATCATGTCGATCCTCGTGACGCTGATCACACTCGTGATCTCGTTTCCGGTCGCGCTCTATATCGCGAAGGTCGCGCGCGGGGCCACGAAACCGATCCTGTTCCTGATGTGCCTCATCCCGTTCTGGGCCTCGGAGCTTGTGCGGACCTTGGGCTGGATGATGCTGCTGCGCGAAACGGGCGTGGCTTCCTACCTGATGCAACTGGCCGGGCTTACCTACGGCCCTGTCGAGCTTCTCTACAATGACGGCGCGGTTATCCTCGGGCTGGTCTATGGCGGGATGCTGTTCATGATCGTTCCGCTGGCGAATGCGCTTGAAAGCCTCGACGATTCCCAGGTGGAGGCGGGCTACGATCTCGGCGGCTCCGGCTTCACCGTGCTGCGGCGGATCATCATTCCCCACGCCATGCCGGGGATTGTCGCGGGGTCGATTGTCGTGTTCATGCTGAGCGTGGGGAATTTCGTCACGCCCGTGCTGTTGGGGGGTAAGAACGGGCTCTGGTTCACCGAGCAGATCTACGCGCAGTTCATCACGCGGTTCAACTGGCCGCAGGGCGCCGCCTTCGGCTTCATGCTGCTTCTGCTCTCGACGCTCATCGTCTGGGCCGGTCTGCGCCTGACCGGGCAGGGGTTCTCCGAGACGCTGAGGAGGAGCTGAACCATGTGGAACAACGCCTCGCCTGCATTCCGTCTCTATGTCCTCGCTTTCTATCTCTTCCTCTTCACGCCGCTTCTGGTGGTGGCGCTGTTTGCCTTCAACGCAAGCCTTTTCCCGGCGCCGCCCTGGAAAGGCTTCACGCTCGAATGGTTCACGGGTGAGGGGGTGATCTTCGGCAAGCCCGGCATCCTCAAGGACCCGGCCATGCTCAGGGCGATGTTCACCAGCCTGAAGGTTGCCCTGCCGGTGACCGTTCTCGCCGTGGTGCTCGGCACCGCCAATGCCTTCCTGCTCGAACGCAAGGAATTTCCCGGCAAGTCGTTGCTGGCGATGATGATGCTCTGGCCGTTGGTCATTCCGGGCGTGATCCTCGGCATCTCGATCCTCGCCTTTTCCTCGCGGATCGCGAACGGGCTCGAGAGCTGGCTCAACATGGATCTCGATTTCCTGCGCCCGGGATTGTTCCTGGTCATCCTCGGGCAGCTTTCCTTCATCCTCACGATCTCCACCTTGATCATCGCGGCGCGGTTGAAGAAATTCGATCGCAATCTCGAGGAGGCCGCCTATGATCTCGGCGCGGGGCGCTGGCGCGTGCTGACCACGATCACGCTGCCGTTCCTCCGGCCGGCCATGATCGGCGCGGGGTTGGTTGCGCTGCTGATGTCGTTCGAGAATTTCAACACGACGCTGATCCTCGTCGGTTCCGACGCGCCTCTGCCGATCTATCTCTACGGCCAGATGCGCGAGGGGGCGACGCCGGCGGTCAACGCGGCTTCGTTGTTGCTGATGCTGGTCGCCGGCTCGCTTGCCGTGCTGGTTGCGTTTGCCAACCGGGGCGAAGGACGCTGAGCAGCGTCTCTGCTTGGAAGCGGAAGCTCCTGCCTCGTGTATGATATGGATTCACAGATCCGTGGATGATTCGGCAGGAACGAGGCGCCAGACGTGACGACGAGCGATGATGACAGGAATACCGGCGGGAAGCCCGCTCTCGTCCTGAGCCGCTATTTTCCCTACAAGCTCTCGGTCCTCGCGCAGCAGATCGGGTTCGCGGTTGCCGATGTCTATGCACGGCGCTTCAACCTCTCCCGCCAGGAATGGCGCGTTCTGGCGGTGCTCGGGGGAACGACCAGCATCGCGACGCGCGATATCGGCAAGATCACCACGCTCGACAAGATGGAAATCAGCCGAGCCATGCGGCGGCTTGAAATACGCGGCATCGTCGCGCGCGATCTCGACAGTGTCGACCGGCGCAACAAGATCGTGCGGCTCACGTCAGCTGGTCGCGCGATCTACGAGCAGATCGTTCCGCTGGCGCTCGAGCGCGAGAATGCGCTCCTTGCCGCTCTCTCCCCGACCGAGATCGAGAGTCTCGATCGGATGGTCGCGAAGCTCACCGCGGCGGCACGCGCGCTTCATCGCAGCTGATATCCTTCAAAACGGACATTTGTTCTTCTTTACGAACGGCGTGGTTTCGACTAGGGTGCGCCGCATTTCGAAGAGGAGCGCAGCGCCTGTGTCCAAAGCCCCCCATACTCCGCCCCGCCGCAACCGGCATCCTGAAACCGAGCTCGTTCATGCCGGCACGTTGCGTTCGCAATTCGGCGAGACCTCGGAGGCGCTGTTCCTGACGCAAGGTCATGTCTATGACAGCGCCGAGCAATGCGAGAAGCGCTTCCTGGGCGAGGATGCCGGCTTCATCTATGCACGCTTCTCCAACCCCACGGTCGGGATGTTCGAGGCGCGCATGGCCGCGCTCGAAGGGGCCGAGGCCGCACGCGCGACCGCGACCGGCATGGCGGCGGTGACGGCCGCGCTGATGGGGCTGACGAAGGCGGGCGATCATATCGTGGCCGCGCGGGCGCTTTTCGGCTCCTGCCGTTACGTGATCGAGGAATTGCTGCCCCGTTTCGGCGTCGAATCGACGCTTGTCGACGGCACGGATCTCGCGGCCTGGCAGGCGGCCGTACGCCCCAACACCACGGCCTTCTTTCTCGAAAGCCCGGCCAACCCGACGCTTGAGGTCATCGATATCGAGGCCGTGGCGAAGATCGCGAAATCCGCCGGCGCGAAGCTTGTTGTCGACAACGTCTTCGCGACGCCGCTCTGGCAGAAGCCGCTGGCGCTCGGCGCGGATTGCGTCACCTATTCGGCCACCAAGCATATCGACGGGCAGGGGCGCTGTCTCGGCGGCGTTATCCTCGCTTCCAAGGAATTCATCGAGAACAACGTCCACACCCTGCTTCGGCAGACAGGACCGGCCATGTCTCCGTTCAATGCCTGGGTTCTTCTGAAGGGGCTCGAAACCCTTGCGCTGCGCGTCCAGCGCCAGAGCGAAAGCGCCGCGCGCATCGCGGATTGGCTGGCGACACAGAAGAAGGTGACGCGCCTTGTCTTCCCCGGACGCAAGGATCATCCGCAGGCGGCGATCATCGCGCGGCAGATGGGCGGTCCTTCCACGTTGATCGCGGCGGAGATCGAAGGCGGCAAAGCCGGCGCTTTCCGTTTTCTCAACGCGCTCAGGGTGTTCCGAATCTCGAACAATCTCGGCGATGCCAAGAGCCTCGCGGTGCATCCCGCGACCACGACGCACCAGCGTTTCACCCCTGAGGTCCGGGCCTCGATGGGGGTGGGCGAGGGGTTGGTGCGCCTCTCGGTCGGGCTCGAACACCCCGATGACCTCATCGCCGATCTCGAAGACGCCCTCGCAGCGGTGTGAGCCATGCTCAAGCGCGTCACCTTTCCGCTCGAACCCGCGGCGATCACGGCGTCCCTCGGCATTGCCGGGTTTTCCGCCTCGGTGCTTGGCGCCCGTGCGGATGAGGCGCCCTGGATTCTGACGCAGGACGCGGCGGAGATCATCGCCCGGATGATCCCGCCGCTTGGCGCCGGATACCGCATCACCGGCGATATCGCGGTGCATGAAAGCGCGGTTATCGAAGCCGGCGCGGTCCTCAAGGGACCGCTTGTAATCGGGCCCGGCTGCTTCGTGGCGGCGGGCGCCTATCTGCGCGGCGGATGCTGGCTGGAGCGCGATTGCGTCATAGGGCCGGGGTCGGAGCTGAAATCCAGCTTCGTCTTCGCCGGCACCAAGCTCGCGCATTTCAATTTTGTCGGCGACAGTATCCTTGGCGCCGGCGTCAATATCGAAGCCGGGGCGATCATCGCCAACCACCGCAACGAGAAGGAGGGCGCTGAAATCGCCATCCGCCGCCATGGCGAGATCATCCGCACGGGCGTCACGAAATTCGGCGCGCAGGTGGGTGATGGTGTGCGGATCGGCGCGAATGCGGTGATCGCGCCGGGTGCCTGGATCGAGGCGGGAACATGCATCCCCCGCCTCGCGCTTTACGATCTGTGGCCGTGAGCGCCGCGGTCATAGCAAGGCGACAGGGCGGCTCTCGTCCTCGGTCCACTCGGTCATCGAGCCGTCATAGAGGGCGATATCGGGCTGGCCGAGCACTTCGGAGAGGATGAACCAGTCCAGAGCCGCGGTATGGCCGGTGTTGCAATAGGTGATCACCGGCTTGTCCGGCAGCATCTCGAACCGCGCGCGCAGGGCTGGCAGATCGATGATGCGGCCCGTCGCGACATCGAAGAGGCCCGTGTAGTTCACGTTGATCGCGCCCGGAATATGCCCGGCGCGCTTCGCTTCCGTCGCCTTTTCCGCCCCGGCATGGAAGCTGGGCGAGCGCGCATCGATCAGAACATGCGAGTGCGCGTTCACGGCGGCCAGAACGCCCTGCGCCTGCGCGCGGTAGGCCGGCTGCCATGCGATCGGGTAAGGCGCCGCCGCGTCGGGCGCGACCAGCCCCGTCTCGACCGCCCCGCCATGGGCGATCCAGGCGCGCATCCCGCCGTCGAGGATCGAAAGCCCAGTGTGGCCCGCATGGCGCAATGTCCAGAAGGCGCGCGCCGAGGCCGCGAGGTCATTGGCGCTGGTGCCGGCCGGAACAAGCACGACATGGCTCTGCGGCGTGATGCCGAGCCGGCCGAACAGGGAAGCGAGATGCGCGGCTTCAGGGCGCAACCCGCCGGCATTGCCGCGCTTTTCGCGCCAGCCATCGGCGGCGTAATCGGAATGAACCGCACCGGGGATGTGGCCGGCTTCGTAGCCGGCCTTCCCGCCATCCGCGGCGAGGCGGAAGTCGATCACCACGAGGCCCGGCTGGCCGAGCGCCGAGGCAAGCCAATCCGCTCCGACGAGCACGGGCACGCTTTTCGCGCTCATTCCGTCACCAGCGACCAAGAATGCGTGATCTTGGCTGCCTTGGCGAGCATGATCGAGGCGGAGCAGTATTTCTCCTTCGAAAGCGAGATCGCCCGTTCGACCTTGGCTTCGTTGAGGCCGCTGCCCTTCACCTTGTATTCGAGATGGATGGCTGTGAAGACCTTTGGGTCCTCGCTGGCGCGTTCGGCGGATACGTCCACGATGACATCCTCGACATTCTCGCGCCCCTTGCGCAGGATGTTGACGACATCGAAGGCCGTGCAGCCGCCAAGGCCCATCAGCAGCATTTCCATCGGGCGGATGCCGAGATTGCGGCCGCCATATTCTGGTGCGCCATCCATCACCACGGCGTGGCCGGAGCCGGATTCGCCCATGAAGGCCATGCCCTCGATATATTTCACGCGCGCTTTCATCGTGTATTATCCTGTCCAATGTCGCCGGAAGCCGGCGTTCAAGTGCGCCAAGGAGAAGCGGCGCGCATGGCGCTTGTCAATCGCCTGCGCGCGCGATCTGCAGCCGCGTACGGAATTGTTTGTCTAGACAATAATCGGGTGCGATGATCATATTCCCGAAACACTCGATAAATCTCAGGGAGGAACGCATGAAGAAAACAGCCCTCGCAGCCGCCATGCTGCTTTTTGCCGCCGCCAACGCATCGGCGCAGGAGACCAAGCTTTCGGTCGGGATTTCGGGCTGGACCGGCTTCGCGCCGCTCACCCTCGCCAAGGAGGCCGGCATCTTCAAGAAGAACGGGCTCGATGTCACGATCAAGAAGATCCCGCAGGCCTCGCGCCATCTTGCGATCCTCTCCGGCGATATCCAGTGCGCGGCAACCACGGTCGAGACCTGGGTCGTCTGGAACGCCAATGGCGTCGCGACCAGGCAGATCTTCCAGCTCGACAAGAGCTTTGGCGCCGACGGGATGGCCGTGCGCGGCAATGTCTCGAAAATCGCCGACCTCAAAGGCAAGAACGTTGCGGCTTCGGCGCCGGGTACCGCGCCTTATTTCGGTCTGGCGTGGATGCTCAAGAAGAACGGGCTCTCGATCAAGGATGTCAACGTCGTCAACATGGAACCGGGCCCGGCCGCGCAGGCCTTCATCGCCGGCCAGAACGACGCCGCGATGACCTATGAGCCCTATCTCTCGGCGGTGCGCGAGGCGCCGCAATCGGGCAAGATCATCGCGACCACGCTCGATTATCCCATGGTGATGGACACGTTCGGATGCACGCCCGATTTCCTCGCCAAGAACGAGAAGGCGGCAAAGGCGCTGGCGGACAGCTATTTCGAAGCGCTGGAGATGATCAAGAAGGATCAGGCCAAGGCCTACGAGATCATGGGCGCCGACGTGAAGCAGAGCGGCGAGGCTTTCGGCAAATCCGCCGCTTATCTGCGCTGGCAGGACAAGGAGGCGAACAAGAAGTTCTTCGCCGAGGAGCACGCCAAGTTCTCGGATGAGGCGGCGGATCTCCTGCTCGAACTCGGAATCATCAAGCAGAAGCCGGATATGAAGGCGCTGGCCGACACGCGTTTCATCCAGTAATGGCACGGCGCCGGCATGTCCGGCGCCCGATTTCCGCAGCAGGGAAAAGCTTAGCCGGCCGGAAGGCCGAAGGAGGAAGCGTTGCGTCCGCTCGAACCCATTTCCGATACATCCCGGATCGTGCTGGGGATCAGCTTTTTCGTGCTCTTCTTCGCGGGCTGGGCCGTGGCGACGCTGGGCGGTTTCGTGCCGAAGATCTTCCTCGCTGATCCGATCACCATGGCGAAGGACGGCTGGCGCCTGATGAGCCAGTTCGGCTTCGGGCAGGATATCCTCGTCACGATCTGGCGCGTGGTCGGCGGGTTTGTCGCCGCGGCGCTCGTCGCCGTGCCTTTGGGTGTCCTCATGGGCGCCTACAAGCCGGTTGAGGCGTTCTTCGAGCCTTTCGTTTCCTTCGCGCGCTATCTGCCGGCTTCCGCCTTCGTGCCGCTGCTGATCCTCTGGGCCGGTCTCGGGGAAACGCAGAAGCTGCTGGTGATCTTCATCGGCTCCGTGTTCCAGATCGTGCTGATGGTGGCGGTCACGGTCGGCAATACGCGGCGTGATCTGGTCGAGGCCGCCTATACGCTCGGCGCGGGGGATCGCGGCGTGGTGCGCCGCGTGCTGATCCCGATGAACGCGCCGGAAATTGCCGAGATCCTGCGCCTCGTGCTCGGCTGGGCCTGGACCTATGTCATTGTCGCGGAGCTGATCGGCTCGTCCTCGGGCATCGGCCATATGATCATCGATTCACAGGCGCTGATGGCGACGGGGCAGATCATTTTCGGGATCATCGTGATCGGGGTGATCGGTCTCATCTCCGATTTCCTGTTCAAGATGGTCAACCGCCGGCTGTTCCCGTGGCGTCTGGCGTGAGGAGCGGGGCATGAGCAAGCTTGTCGTCGAGAATGTCAGCCGCGTCTTCCCCGCCATGCATGGCGGCAAGGCGGTGACCGCCCTCCAGCCGACCACCCTGAGCGTTGGGGACAACGACTTCGTGACGATCCTCGGCCCGTCCGGCTGCGGCAAATCGACGCTGCTGCGCATGGTCGCTGGGCTCGACCGGCCGACCACCGGCACGATCCAGCTCGATGGCCGCACGATCACCGGGCCGGGGCCGGATCGCGGCATGGTGTTCCAGAGCTACACGCTCTTTCCCTGGCTCACCATCGCGCAGAACATCGCCTTCGGCCTCACCGAGAAGGGCAAGGGGCAGGCGGAGACCCGCGAGATCGTCGAGGCCTATATCGATAAGGTGGGTTTGCGCGGCTTCGAGAACCATTGGCCGAAGCAGCTTTCGGGCGGCATGCAGCAGCGCACCGCCATTGCCCGCGCGCTCGCCAACGATCCTGCGATCCTGCTGCTCGACGAGCCTTTCGGCGCGCTCGACAACCAGACCCGCGCCTTGATGCAGGAGCTGCTGCTTGGCATCTGGGAGCGCGAGAAGAAGACCGTGCTGTTCGTGACGCACGATATCGAGGAGGCTATCTTCATCGCTTCGCGCTGCCTCGTGATGAGCGCGCGGCCGGGCCGGGTGAAGGCCGATATCGCGATCGAGCTTCCCTATCCGCGCCACTACACGATCAAGACCTCGCCCGAATTCTCGGCGCTGAAAGCGCGGCTCACCGAGGAAATCCGCGCCGAAGCCGTGCTCGCCGCGGCGCATTGAGGATCAGGTCATCGCGCCGCCGGGCGAAAAGCGGCTCGTCAGGCTATGCGTGGCACCGGGATAGGTGAGGCGCGCCCAGGTGATGGTCGCGCCCGCCTGCCAGGTGCGGCGCTCCATGACGAGGCAGGGCGCGCCGGCGGGAATGCCCAGCCGCGCGGCGATGGCGGCATCCGCCGCTTCCGCCGAAATCGTATGCTCCGCATCGGTCCAGGGCACGCGGCCGAGCAGCCAGGTGCCGGGCGGGGCGGCGGAGAAACTCTCTGTCGCGGCATCGGGCACCACGGCGAGGTTGAGCAGCCTTTCCTCATGCACGAACGGGCGGTTCGCCGCGAAATGCACCAGCACGAGCGCGAGGATCTCGCCGGATCTGGCGAGGCCGAGCCGCTTGGCATCCTCGTCGGTCATTTTCCGGCTTTGCCGCGCGAGAATTTCGAAGCGGTAGGGGCGGCCCGAGGCCGCGATCTCGGCCTGGATGTCGTGAATTTGCAGGATCGTCTCGTGCGATTTCGGGCTCGCGACAAAGGAGCCGGAGCGCCGCCGTCGCGTGATCAGGCCCGCGCCGGCGAGCGCGGAAATCGCCTTGTTCACGGTCATGCGCGAGCATTGGTAGAGGGCCTGCAATTCGTGTTCGGCGGGCACACGGCTGCCTGGCCCCCATTCGCCCGAGGCGATCTTCTCCTGAAGATCGCGCTGGATCTCGAGATAACGGGGCAGGGCGGGGCTTTCAGCCATCGAGCGGGAACTCCGGGTTCGATGTCCTCTACAGCGACTGAAGCCGGCCAAGCAACTGTATGAAGCGCGCGGTGATCCTTTCGCGGGCGACGTGTCGCCCTTCCGCGACGACGATTTTCCCACGGCGGATGACATGCAGGGCTGAACGTGCGGCCGCCGCGAAGAGATAGGCATCAAGGCGCTGATCGCCCTTCATGCCCGCAAGCCTGTCTTCATCGCCGATCACGACGAGATCGGCCGGGGCGCCCACAGCGATCCTGCCCTCGTCGCGTGCCAGCGCCCGCGCGCCGCCCGCCAGCGCGCCCCGGTAGAGCGCGCCGCCGGTGGACTGGCCCTCCTTGCGCGAGACGACGTTGCGCGCGCGAAGACCGAGGCGCTGCGAATATTCGAACATCCGCAACTCGCCGGCGGCGTTGATCTCGACATTGGAATCGGTGCCTACGCCCCAAGCTCCCCCATGATCGAGAAAGGCGGGTGCGTTGAAGATGCCGTCACCGAGATTGGCCTCGGTGATGGGGCAGAGTCCGGCCACCGCGCCGGATCGGGCGAGCGCGGCAGCTTCGGAATCGGTCATGTGGGTCGCGTGGATGAGGCACCAGCGCGCATCCACCTGGGCATTCGCGAGCAGCCATTCCACGGGGCGCTGGCCGGTGAAGGCGAGGCAATCCTCCACCTCCTTCACCTGCTCGGCGATATGGATATGGACCGGGCCCGTACGCCAGGTGTCGAGCAAGGCGGCAAGCTCTCCGGGCGTCACCGCGCGCAGCGAATGCGGCGCGATGCCGAGCATCGCATCGGGCAGGGGGGCGATCGCCCGCGCCGCGCCTTCCATCAGCCGCGCGAAGCTGTCGAGATTGTTGAGAAAACGCTTCTGGCCCTCCACCGGCGGCTGGGCACCAAATCCGCCATGCGCATAGAAAACCGGCAGCAGGGTCAGGCCGATGCCGGTCTCTTCCGCCGCTGCAGCAACGCGCACGCAATGCTCGGCGATATCCGCATAGCGGGCGCCGCCGATCGCGTGATGGAGATAGTGGAATTCGCCGACCGAGGTGAAGCCGCCTTCGAGCATCTCCATGAAGGCCATGGCAGCGATGGTCTCGACATCATCCGCATCAAGCGCGCCGAGGAAGCGGTACATGACCTGCCGCCACGACCAGAAGCTATCCGCGCCGGGGCCGCGTGTCTCGGCGAGCCCGGCCATACCGCGCTGGAAAGTGTGGCTGTGCAGGCTGGCGAGGCCGGGGAGGGCCATCGCGCCCCGAAACGCCGCGCCCTCGGACGTGGTGTCGCACGCGATGGCGGCGATCGTACCATCCGTGACATCGATCCGGACATTGTCGGCCCAGCCTTCCGGCAAAAGCGCGTGATCGAAAAAGAAGCGCGGCATTCAATTCTCCGGCGAAACGGCATTCGAGGCTGGACATTACGGCAGCAATCGAATTATGTATAGACAAATAAACGATCCGAATGGGTCATGCTATGGGAGGCAGGATGCGGTTCGACACGCTTTGGCGCAATGCCCGGCTCGCGACCATGCGCGAGGGTAAGGGCGATTTCGGCCTCGCCGTGGTTGAGGATGGCGTCATCGCCGCCCGAGGCGACCGGATTGCCTATGCCGGACCGGCGGCGGATCTTCCCACGGGGGCGGATGCGGCGGAGATCATCGATTGCGAAGGGCGCTGGATCACGCCGGGGCTGGTCGATTGCCACACGCATCTGGTCTTTGGCGGCAATCGCGCGCATGAATTCGAGATGCGCCTTGCCGGCGCATCCTACGAGGAAATCGCCCGCGCGGGCGGCGGCATCCTCTCCACTGTCCGGGCGACGCGCGAGGCCAGCGAGGCGGCTTTGGTGCAATCGGCCCTGCCGCGCCTCGATCACCTCATCGCCGAAGGGGTGACAACGGTCGAGATCAAGTCCGGCTATGGGCTCGACCTCGCCACGGAGCTGCGGATGCTGCGCGCGGCGCGGGCATTGGGCGAAACGCGCCCGGTCTCCGTGACGACGACCTTTCTCGGCGCGCATGCCCTTCCGCTCGAGGCCAAGGGCGACAAGGATGCGTATATGCAGCTCGTCACCGAGACGATGCTGCCGATCGTCGCCACCGAAGGGCTGGCGGATTGCGTCGATGCCTTCTGCGAGGGCATCGCCTTCTCGCCGGAGCAGGTCGCCGCATTGTTCGCAAAGGCGCAGGCGCTTGGTCTGCCCGTGAAGCTCCATGCGGATCAGCTTTCCAATCTCGGCGGCGCGGCGTTGATCGCCCGGTTCGGCGGACTTTCGGCGGATCATGTCGAATATACCGACGAAACCGGCGCGCGTGCGATGGCCGAAGCCGGAACGGTCGCGGTGCTGCTGCCCGGCGCATTCTATACGCTGCGCGAGAAGACCGTGCCGCCGATCGCGCTTTTCCGAAAATGCGGCGTGAGGCTCGCGCTTGCGAGCGATTGCAACCCCGGCACCTCCCCGCTGACCTCGCTCCTGCTGACGATGAATATGGGCGCGACCCTGTTCCGCATGACAGTGGACGAATGCCTTGCAGGCGTGACGCGCGAAGCCGCGCGCGCGCTCGGCCTGTTGGGTGAGACCGGCACGTTGGAGCCGGGCAAATCCTGCGATCTCGCGATCTGGGACATCGAACGTCCGGCGGAGCTTGTCTACCGCATTGGATTCAACCCGCTGCACAAGCGGATCTGGAGAGGAAAATGACCCTAGTTACACTGAAACCCGGCTCGGTTACGCTTGCCGAATGGCGCGCGATCTATCATGGCGCTCCCGTTTCGCTGGACCCGGCCTGCCGGCCGGGAATCGCGGCCTCCGCGGCTGCTGTCGCGGCGATCGTCGCGAAGGGCGAGCCAGTCTACGGGATCAATACCGGCTTCGGCAAGCTCGCCAGCGTGAAGATCGACGCCGAGGATCTTGAGACGCTCCAGCGCAATATCGTGCTTTCTCACGCGGCCGGCACCGGCGCGGCCATGCCGGAGCCCATTGCGCGGCTGATGATGGCGCTGAAGCTTGCCAGCCTCGCGCAGGGGGCATCCGGCGTGAAGCCGGAAACGATCGATCTCCTGCTCGCGCTCATCCAGAAGGACCTCATTCCCTTCGTACCGGCGCAGGGGTCGGTGGGTGCCTCGGGCGATCTCGCGCCGCTTTCGCACATGACCGCCGCGATGATCGGCACCGGCTACTTCTTCGTGAAGGGCGCGAAGGTGGAAGCCGGAAAGGCGCTCGCCGAAGCGGGGTTGAAGCCGCTCGTGCTCGGCGCGAAAGAGGGGCTTGCCCTGCTCAACGGCACGCAGTTCTCGACGGCGAACGCGCTGGCCGGGCTGTTCGAGGCGGAAAACGCCTTTCACTCGGCGCTCGTCACCGGCGCGCTCTCGACCGATGCCGCGCGCGGCTCGGACACGCCGTTCGATCCGCGTATCCATGCCTTACGCAAGCATCGCGGCCAGATCGAGACGGCAAAGGCCCTGCGCGACCTCATGGCCGGTTCGGCGATCCGCGCGTCGCATCTCGTGGGCGACGAGCGCGTGCAGGACCCCTATTGCCTGCGCTGCCAGCCGCAGGTGATGGGCGCGGCGCTCGACGTGCTCCGGCAGGCGGCGGCGACGCTCGAGACGGAGGCCAATGGCGTCTCTGACAATCCGCTGATCTTTGCCGATAAGGGCGAAGCCCTGTCCGGCGGCAATTTCCATGCCGAGCCGGTCGCCTTCGCCGCCGACATGATCGCGCTGGCCCTGTGCGAGATCGGCTCGATCGCCGAGCGCCGCATCGCGATGCTGGTCGATCCCGCGCTCTCGGGCATGCCGGCCTTCCTCACGCCGAAGCCCGGGCTCAATTCCGGCTTCATGATCCCGCAGGTCACGGCGGCGGCCTTGGTCTCCGAGAACAAGCAGATGGCGTATCCCGCCTCGGTCGATTCCATTCCCACCTCCGCCAATCAGGAGGATCATGTCTCGATGGCGGCGCATGGCGCACGGCGTCTGGCCGCGATGGCCGCGAATGTGCGCGCGGTGCTGGGGATCGAGCTTCTGGCTGGCGCGCAGGGCTGCGATTTCCACCAGCCGCTGAAGTCGAGCCCCGCGCTCGAGGCCGTGCGTGCCGCCTTGCGCAAGCACGTGCCGACCCTCGACCATGATCGGCATTTCTACCCGGATATGGAGGCCGCGAACGCGCTTGTCGCCTCCGGCGCGCTGGTGAGCGCCGCGAAATCCGTCGCACTTCCGAGAATCAGCGGGTAATCGCGCGATGAATGGTCAACCCGAATGGCTGGAAACAAGGCGGGGCAGCGCGCCTCTCCTTGTCTCGCTGCCGCATACCGGCACCGAGTTTCCGGAGGGGATGCTGGCGGATTTTGTTTCGCCCTGGCTCGCGCGCAAGGATTGCGACTGGTGGATCGAGAAGCTCTACGATTTCGCCGCCGGGCTCGACGCGACGATCATCCGCACTGGGCTGTCGCGTTCGGTGATCGACGTCAACCGCGACCCCTCCGGTATCTCGCTCTATCCGGGGCAGGCAACGACAGAGCTTTGCCCGACAACCACCTTCGACGGTGAAGATCTCTATCTTCCCGGCAAGGCGCCGGACGAAGCCGAGATCACGCGCCGCAGGGCGCTCTATTTCGAGCCCTATCACGGGGCGATCCGTGCCGAGATTGCGCGGCTGCGTGCCGAGCATCCGAGGATCGTGCTCTATGATTGCCACTCGATCCGCTCGGTGATCCCCAGGCTTTTCGAGGGGGAACTGCCGAATTTCAATATCGGCACCAATTCCGGCGCCGCCTGTGATCCGAGGCTTGCCGCAGACATCGAAAAGCTCTGCGATGCCTCGGGCATGACCCGCGTGACCAATGGCCGTTTCAAGGGCGGCTATATCACACGCGGCCATGGCAAGCCTGACGAGGGCGTCCACGCGGTGCAGATGGAACTCGCCTGCCGGGGCTACATGCACGAGAAACCCGGCCCGGTTTCGCCCGCCGATTGGCCCGCGCCCTACGATCCGGCTTTCGCCACGCCCATCCGCGCGACGCTGCAATCCGTTCTGAATACCTGTCTCGATTTTGCCAAATTCGCCTGAGGAAAAAGAAATGACCCGTATCGACAATTCCCGCACCATCCGCGCCGCGCGCGGATCGGAGATCACCGCGAAATCCTGGCTCACCGAAGCCCCGATGCGGATGCTGATGAACAATCTCGATCCCGATGTCGCCGAAAAGCCGGGCGAGCTGGTGGTTTATGGCGGCATCGGCCGCGCCGCGCGCGACTGGGCGAGCTTTGACCGCATTGTCGCTGCGCTCAAGGAGCTGGAGGCCGACCAGACCCTTCTCGTCCAATCGGGCAAGCCGGTCGGCGTGTTCCGCACCCACCCGGATGCGCCGCGCGTACTGATCGCCAATTCCAATCTCGTGCCGCATTGGGCGAATTGGGACCATTTCAACGAGCTGGATAAGAAGGGCCTCGCCATGTACGGCCAGATGACGGCCGGCTCGTGGATCTATATCGGCAGCCAGGGCATCGTGCAGGGCACCTACGAGACCTTCGTGGAGATGGGCCGCCAGCATTACAACGGCGATCTCTCGGGGCGCTGGATTCTCACCGGCGGACTCGGCGGCATGGGCGGCGCGCAGCCGCTGGCCGCGACCATGGCCGGCGCCTCGATGCTGGCGGTGGAATGCCGGCCTTCCTCGATCGAGTTCCGCCTGCGCACGGGTTATGTCGATTGCCAGGCTAGGGATCTCGATGATGCGCTCGCGATCATTGACAAGGCGTGCAAGGCCAAGAAGCCGGTTTCGGTGGCTCTGCTCGGCAATGCCGCCGATGTCTTCGCCGAGATCCACCGGCGCGGCATCCGCCCGGATTGCGTAACGGACCAGACCTCCGCGCATGACCCCGTTCACGGCTATCTCCCGCAGGGCTGGAGCCTCGCGCAATGGGAGGAGAAGCAGCAGAGTGATCCCAAGGCGGTCACTGCCGCGGCGAAGAAATCCATGGCGGCGCATGTCCGCGCCATGCTCGATTTCCACAAGGCGGGTGTGCCGGTTGTCGATTACGGCAACAATATCCGCCAGATGGCGCTGGAGGAGGGCGTCGCCGACGCTTTCGATTTCCCCGGCTTCGTGCCGGCCTATATCCGCCCGCTCTTCTGCCGCGGAATCGGGCCGTTCCGCTGGTGCGCGCTCTCGGGTGATCCCGAGGATATCTACAAGACCGACGCCAAGGTCAAAGAGCTGCTCCCCGACAACAAGCACCTGCATAACTGGCTCGACATGGCGCAACAACGCATCAAGTTCCAGGGCCTGCCGGCGCGCATCTGCTGGGTCGGCCTCGGCGATCGCCATCGCCTCGGCCTTGCCTTCAACGAGATGGTTGCGAAGGGCGAGCTGAAAGCGCCGATCGTGATCGGGCGCGATCACCTCGATTCCGGCTCGGTCGCCTCGCCCAATCGCGAGACCGAGGCGATGAAGGACGGCTCGGACGCGGTTTCCGATTGGCCGCTGCTCAACGCTTTGCTCAACACCGCCTCGGGCGCGACCTGGGTGTCGCTGCATCATGGTGGTGGCGTCGGTATGGGTTTCTCGCAGCATTCGGGCATGGTCATCGTCTGCGATGGCACGCCGGAAGCCGCAAAGCGCGTCGAGCGGGTCCTGTGGAACGATCCGGCGAGCGGCGTGATGCGTCATGCCGATGCCGGCTACGACATCGCGATCGATTGGGCGAAGAAGCAGGGGCTGAACCTTCCAAGCATCTGATCGCGCCTTCAAACGAAATGGCTCCGGTTCGCGTGAAGAAGACGCGTTTTTATAAAAGGATATAAGATGCGTTTCCTGCCGAAATCGGGCTATCGCCGCAGCCCCTGGAAGAATGGCGGCGGCGAAACCGTGGAGATGCTGGCCTCGCCCGAAGGGGCGGGGCTGGACAGTTTCGATTGGCGCATTTCCTCCGCGCATGTCGCCAGCGCGGGTCCCTTCTCCCATTTTCCCGGCGTGGACCGCACGCTTTCGGTTCTGGGCAGGGGCCGTCTCGTGCTCGCCTTCGAGGGGCGGAGCGCGGTGACGCTCGACGAGGCCTCGGCGCCTTATGTCTTTCCGGGCGATGCCGCCGTTTCCGGTCTCATCCCGGATGGGCCGATCGACGATTTCAACGTGATGACCCGGCGCGGCCAGGCGCGTCACCATGTCCAGCAGCTTCATCTCGCCGGTGAACGCGAGATGCCTGTGAACGCGGATCACGTCTTCCTTCATGCCAGGATGGCAGGGCTGCGCGTGCGTCAGGGCGAGGAGGAAATGGTGCTGGAGGCCGGCGATTCCGTGCTGATCAGTCGCGCGGCGGGGGCGGTCTTCACTCTGGAGGCCGGGCATCCCGGTACTGTCCTTCTGGCCGATCTGTGGTCGGAGCGATAGGGTGTCATCAAGCTGTCGTACTTCGTCGGGCACGCCGTGTTGCGCTGCATGATTGCCGGATCGCTAATCCATCGTTAGCTTCCGCAACGGTTTGGCGCGCCAGGTGACCGGAACGGAAAGATCGCGCGCAACAGCGGGGGGAATGTGACGATAGCCGAACAGCAATATCCGGTCTGGCTGTTTTCGTGAAAACGAGGGCGTGGGCGACTTTCGGCGCGGCCCGGCGCCGGCATGCATTTCTGGCGCTGGCCGGCACGTTCTTCGGCGGCAGGTCGATGCTGCTCGCCCTGTTTCTCACCGGCACCGTTTGTGTCCTTATGCTCGTGGTCCTCGGCGCGCAGGTGGCGATGAACACATGGCACCGCAGTTTCTTCGACGCGCTTGAATTCCGCGACCGCGCCCGGCTTTGGTCGGCCATCCTGCTGCTGCCCGCCCTCGTGCTCTGGCATACGCTTTCCGCGACCGGGCTGGTGATCGTGCGGATGCTGCTTCAGTTGCGCTGGCGCGAATGGGTGACGGAGCGGCTCATGTCGCACTGGATGGCGCGTTCGCGCTATGCGCGTCTCGGCAAGACCCTTCATGATCCGGGCGCGCCGGAATTCCGCATCGCAGAGGATACGCGCCTTGCGATCGATCCGCTGGTCGAGCTGACGCTCGGCTTCGTGACCGCGCTGATTTCGGCCATCACCTTCGCCGCGATCCTCTGGCGCGTGGCGGGCTCGATCACCCTCGAACTGGCGGGAATGCGGTTCGTTGTGCCGGCTTACATGGCGGTGGGCGCCGTGATCTACGCGGCAATCGTTTCGGCTTTCGTGCTGCTGATCGGTAAGCCGCTCGTGGCGCGCATCGCCTATAAAAACGAGCGCGAGGCGGTCTTCCGCGCGGAGATGACGCGCCTGCGCGACAATGCCGCCCGGCAGGGCGGCGGGGACGGGCTCCAGCGCGCGGCCGTGCGTTTCCGTTTCCGGGAGGTTGTCGATGCGTGGCTGGCGATCATCCGGCGGCAGGGGCTTGTCGGGATCGTGCTCAACACGAACGGCGCGCTCTTTCCCATCCTGCCCGTGCTGCTGGTGGCGCCGAAATATCTTTCCGGCGCGCTCACGCTCGGCGCGGTGATGCAGGTTGTCGCCGCCTTCACGGCGGTTCAGGCGGCTTTGATCTGGTTCGTCGACAATTTCACGCGCATCGCGGAATGGTATGCGTCGGTGGTGCGCGTCGATGCCCTGATCGGCGCGCTCGAAGCGCTGGACGAGGAGAGTGATGCCGCGAAAACGCCGGCGGAAGGGTTTTCCGTCGGTGGAAAGGTCATCCCGGTGCGCCCGGCAGAGTAAGCGGCGTCACGCGCTGTACAGGTCGCGATAGGTCTCCCGCAGCACGTTCTTCTGGACCTTGCCCATGCTGTTGCGCGGAAGTTCGGGCACCACGATCACGCGCTTGGGGAGCTTGAATTTCGCCAGCCGCCCCTCGATGGCGCTCAGGATATCCGCTTCACGGATCGCCGCCCCCTTCGCCGCGACGACGATCGCGGTGACGCCTTCGCCGAAATCGCGGTGCGGCAGGCCGATCACCGCGCTTTCCTCGATGCCGGGCAGGGCATCGATCTCGCCCTCGATTTCCTTCGGATAGACATTGTATCCGCCGGTGATCACGAGATCCTTGCCGCGCCCGAGAATATGGACATAGCCGGCGTCATCGATCTTGCCGAGATCGCCTGTGATGAAAAACCCGTCCGGGCGGAACTCGGCGGCGGTCTTTTCCGGGTTGCGCCAGTAGCCCTTGAAGACATTCGGCCCCCTGACCTCAATCATCCCGATTTCGCCGGCGGCGAGCGGGGAGGCGGTTTCCGCTTCCGTGATGCGTAGCTGCGTGCCGGGCAGGGGGAACCCCACCGTGCCGGCGATCCGCGCGCCGACATAGGGATTGGAGGTGTTCATGTTGGTTTCGGTCATGCCGTAGCGCTCAAGGATGGCATGGCCGGTGCGGGCCTCGAAAGCCCTGTGCGTCTCGGCGAGCAGCGGGGCGGAGCCGGAGATGAAAAGCCGCATACGGGCGGTTTGCTCGCGCGTCAGGCCGGGCTGGTCGAGAAGGCGGGTGTAGAAGGTCGGCACGCCCATGAGCGTGGTGGCATCCTGCATGAGCGCGAGCGCCTCGGCGGGATCGAATTTCGCGCGGAAATGCATCGATGCGCCGGCGAAGAGAACCACGTTGGTCGCGACGAAAAGCCCGTGGGTGTGGAAGATCGGCAGCGCGTGGATCAGCACGTCCTGGCCGGTAAAGCGCCATTCCTTCACGAGCACGCGCGCGTTGGAGGCGAGATTCTCGTGGCTGAGCATCGCGCCTTTCGAGCGCCCGGTGGTGCCGGAGGTGTAGAGAATGGCGGCGAGATCGTCAGGGCCTCGCGCGATATCAATGAAGGAGGGCTGCACCGCGCCCGCCTTCGCGGCGAGGCTGCCATCGCCGGTGGTGCCGAGGGTTTCCAGCCGCGCGCCCGCTCCGGCGGCGACAGGTGCCAGCGACTCGGCCTTGGCGGGATCGCAGACGAAGAGGGCGGGTTCTGAATCGGCGAGGAAATATTCGATTTCCGCGGGTGTATAGGCGTTGTTGAGGGGGAGGAAAATGGCGCCGGCCCGCACAGCCCCGAGATAGAGCATCAACGCCTCTATGCTCTTTTCCACCTGCACGGCCACGCGGTCGCCGGGTTTCACGCCGAGCGCGGCAAGCGCGCCGGCATAGCCCGCGGAGAGCGCGAGAACATCGCCATAGGTGATCCGCCTGCCATCCGCCAGGCTGGCGAAGAGGCGTTCCGGCGCCGGCATGCGCGCGCGGATTTCGCCGAAAAGGTGGTTGGCGGAGCGGATTTCCGTCATGGTCTGGTCCCCGGATCTGTGCCTTCCTCCGGTAGCAGAGACGGGCGGCGGCGTCAGCCTCTCTCGTGCTCGTCTCCGTAGGTCGCGAGGATCACCGGCTTGGAGGCGCGGGCATGGTCGCGCATCAGCCGACACAGGGTTTCGCAATCGCGGGCGCGCAAAAGCGCGACCATCCGGCGATGTTCATCGGCGGCGCGCTGCCATTGCGTCGAGGTTCGCCCCGCGCTGTAGCGCATATGCTGGATCCGCACGGTGAAGGTGGCATAGAGCGCGGTCAGCCGGCTGTTATGGGCGGCCCGCACGATGGCTTCGTGAATGCGCCAGTTGATCGCGAAGAAGCCGGCCTCGTCACGTCTGTCGAAGGTGGCCAGCATTTCATCCGTCATGGCGGCGATGGCATCGATCTCGCCCTCGCTCGCATTGCGGCAGGCGAGATCGCCGGCTGTCGCCTCGATCCCGGCGATGACCTCCATGATCTCGTCGAGCTCGTCCTGGGAGACGGAGGTGACATGGGCACCGCGATTGGGCAGCAGCTCAAGCAGTCCCTCCGTCGCGAGGATTTTGATCGCCTCGCGCATCGGGGTACGGGAAATGCCGAACCTTGCGCAAAGCTCGAGTTCGTTGATGTGCTGATGCGGCTTGAGTTGACCGGAACGGATGAGCTCGCGCAGCCGGTCCGCAACTTCATCGTGAAGATAGCGCCGCTGAATGCCCACTTCGGTATTACCAGTCATCATGCCCATTCTATTCATTCATACTCGCAGTGTATCAGCGATTGTATCCGGTATCGGACTTCGCGTCCGTCATACAGATCAGAGATTGCAAAGAGTGCATGATTTTGGACGCAATAAAAATAGGGAAGAAAGCAGGGGTGGTCGTCGGCGCCGGCCCCGCGGGACTTATCGCGGCGGAGAGGTTGGCGCGTGCCGGCCATCGTGTGGCTGTTTTCGAACGGATGCCGAGCGCGGGGCGCAAATTCCTGATGGCAGGCCGCGGCGGGCTTAATCTGACGCATTCCGAGGCTTTTCCAGGTTTTTTCCGGCGTTATGCGCCACGTGATGCCCGTCTTGTTGGCGCAATCGAGACTTTTTCGCCGGAAGCTTTGCGGGCTTTCGCGCATGAATTAGGACAGAAAACCTACATTGGTTCATCAGGGAGAGTTTTCCCCACCGCGATGAAGGCCTCGCCGATGCTGCGTGCCTGGCTGGCCCGACTTGATGCACTCGGCGTCACGTTTCACCTCCGCCACACCTGGCAGGGATGGGATTCAGCGGGATATCTGCGATTCGAATCACCCGAAGGAATGAAATCCGTCCATGCCGATGCGGTCCTGCTCGCCCTAGGCGGCGCGAGCTGGCCGCGCCTTGGCTCGGATGGTGGCTGGACAAGCCTGCTACCGCAGATTGGTATCGCGCCTTTCGAGCCGGCCAATGCCGGGCTGCGCATCGCCTGGTCGGAGCGGATGCGCGAGCATGCGGGAAAACCACTCAAGCGGCTGGTCGCGCGGATCGGCGCGATCGAAGCCGAGGGTGAGGCGATCATCACCGAAAACGGGCTGGAAGGCGGGATCATCTACGCGCTCTGCCGCGCCGCGCGCCTCGCGCTCGCACGGGAGGGTAAGGCCGAGATCACCCTCGATCTCAGGCCGGATTTCCGCCCCGAATGGATCGCGGAGAGGCTGGCCGCCGGCCGCAAGGGGGATTCGCTCTCCTCGCGGCTGCGCAAGGGCGCGGGGCTTCAGCCGCAAGCGGTGACCCTGCTGCATGAAGCGGCGCTCAAGCAGGGGCGTCGTCTTGCCGATCTTGCGCCGGATGCGCTCGCGGCTTTGGTGCGCGCCCTGCCGCTCCGCGTTGACGGCATCATGGGGCTTGAGCGCGCTATATCGAGCGCCGGCGGCATCCGCTTCGACGAGATCGACGATCACTTCATGCTCAAGAAGATGCCCGGTGTTTTCGTCGCCGGCGAGATGCTCGATTGGGAAGCGCCTACCGGCGGGTATCTGCTTCAGGCCTGCTTCTCGACCGGCATCGCTGCGGCAGAAGGAATGAATCACTATCTGAGCGGGCAGGGCTAAGTCATTGGAGCGGAATTCGATCTGACTAAATCAGCGCGCCCGCTCCACGCTTTTTCGCTCGATCAACCAATGTCCACAGAAGCGGAAAATGCGCTAAGCGGATTCGCTTTCCTCGCGCAGCATTTCGAGTTCGAGCCAGCGCTCCTCCATTTTCTGCACCTCGTCGGAGGCGCGCTGGAGCAAGGCGTTGGTTTCGTCGAAGGTCCGGCGATCGCGGCTGTAAAGCTCGGGATCGGCGAGCTTGGCCTGAAGCTTGGCGATGACGCCCTGAAGTTTCTCCATGGCGCCGGGCAGGCTTTCAAGCTGGTTCTTCTGCTGCAAGGTGAGCTTGCGCCGCGCTGGGACGGCGGGTGAGGCTTCGCTTGCAGGGGATTCACGGGCAAGCGCTTTTGCCGTTTTCGTCTTCACCCGCGCGGGGTCTTGCCCCGAAAGCGCGAGCATGTCCGTATAGCCACCGGCATGGATCGCCCATCGTCCGTTGCCCTCGGGCACCACGATCCGCTCGACGACCCTGTCGAGAAAATCGCGATCATGGCTGATCAGCAGCACGGTGCCGGCATAGGCGGAAAGCATTTCCTCGAGCACATCGAGGGTTTCAAGATCGAGATCGTTTGTCGGCTCGTCGAGCACAAGCAGGTTCGAAGGCCGTGCAAGCGCCCGCGCAAGCATGAGCCGCGCCCGTTCCCCGCCCGAAAGCACCTTGAGCGGCGAGCGCGCTTTCTCGGGCGGAAAAAGGAAGTCCTTCATGTAGCCGATGACGTTTTTCGGCTGGCCGTTGATCACCAGCGTATCGGTGCCCCCGCCGGTAAGCGCATCCGCGAGGGTGGTTTCGGGGTGGAGCGCGTCGCGCTTCTGGTCGAGATGCGCGATGGCGATGCCGGTACCAAGGCGTATGGAGCCGGAATCCGGTTCGAGCATGCCGGTGAGCAGCGAGATCAGCGTCGTCTTGCCGGCACCGTTGGGGCCGACAAAGCCGATCCGGTCGCCCTTGAGTACGCGCAGCGAGAAATCGCGGACCACCGGCGTGCCTGAAAAGCTTTTGCCGATATCCCTGGCCTCGATCACCAGCTTGCCGCCCTTCTCGAGTTCGGCCGCCTCCAGATTGGCCTTGCCTTCCGCGCCACGATGCTCGCGCTTCTCCTTGCGCAGGGTGTGGAGCTGTTCGAGGCGGCGCACATTGCGCTTGCGGCGTGCGGTGACGCCGTAGCGCAGCCAATGCTCCTCGTCCGCGATCTTGCGACCGAGCTTGTGCTGGGCGGCTTCCTCCTCGGCGAGCACCTGATCGCGCCAGGCCTCGAAAGCGGAAAAGCCGCGCTCGATGCGGCGTGTCGTGCCGCGATCGAGCCAGATCGTCGCGCGGCTGAGGCGTTCGAGGAAGCGGCGGTCATGGCTGATCAGCACCAGAGCCGCCTGGCGGGCGTTGAGTTCGCTTTCGAGCCATTCGATCGCCGGAAGATCGAGATGGTTGGTGGGTTCGTCGAGCAGCAGGATATCCGGCTGCGGAGCCAGCACGCGCGCCAGAGCGGCGCGGCGCGCCTCGCCACCGGAAAGGGTCTTGGGGTCTTCCTCGCCGCTCAGCCCCAGTTCGGCCAAGAGGAAGCGTGCGGCATGATCGCCCTCGTCCGGGAGGAGATCGGCTGCGGCGAAGGCGAGGCTGGTCGCATAGGCCGAGAAATCCGGTTCCTGCTGGAGCACGCCGACCTTGATGCCCGGCTGGACGAAGCGCGTGCCGGAATCCGCTTCTATCACGCCCGCGGCTACCTTGAGCAGGGTCGATTTGCCCGAACCGTTACGCCCGACAAGGCAAATCCGTTCGCCTGCGGAAACCGAGAGATCGGCGCCTTCAAGCAGGTTCCTGCCGCCGAAGGTGAGGCGGATATCGCTAAGCTGGATAAGGGGTGGGGACACGCGCTTCCTCGTCTTTATCCCGCCTTCTAGACCGGATCGGATTTAGCTGGCTAGCCCTGCCGCTGGATTGATTAGCCTGCTCGTTCTTGAGGCAGCTGCCCGGTTTTTAGGGCAGAGGCACGCGGGCTTCTTTCATCTCCAGCAATGGCTATATAGCAAAGGTCGGCTGGCATGGATCGTGCTGGTGCTTCCATGTCTTCCCGTTTCATCCGAGGTTGCCATGCTCTCTGCCTTCGATACCGCCACGCTCGCGGCGTTTTTCACCACCTCTTTCCTGCTCAACATCACGCCGGGGCCGGCGGTTCTGCGCACCATCGGCGATTCCATGCAGCATGGCACGGTGCCGGCGCATGGCACGATTTTCGGTATCCTCGGCGCGAACGCGATGTATTGCGCCCTGGCGGTTATGGGCCTCGGCGCTGTGATCCTCGCCTTTCCCTCGCTTTTCGAGATCATCAAATGGGTTGGCGTCTGCTATCTGCTGTGGATCGCGTTCGGGGCCTTGCGCGCGGCCTGGCGGGGAGGGGCGACGCTTGCCGCGCCCGTGCCCGCCGAGGGGCGCAAGCTGTTTATCCGTTCCTTCCTGCTTCAGAGCATGAACCCGAAATCGAGCCTGTTCTTCTGCGCCATGCTACCGATTTTCGCGGGCGAGGCGGAAGGCGCGCCGATGCGCATCGCTATTCTCGGCGCGCTGGCGATCCTCTCCGAGTATCCGGTCTTGCTCGGCTATGCGCTGCTGGGTGCGCGGGCGCTCGCCTTCGCCAGAACGCCGACGGCACGCCGTATCACCGATGCCTTGTCCGGCCTCGCGCTGATCGGCGCCGCGACGATGGTCGCGCGCACGGCGCTGGAGCGGCGGTGAACATGCTAGCCTCACGGGCTGCAAACCAAATCGTGACTTGAGATGGCGCGGCGCGCGGCTAGTCTCACGGCGTTTTTCGCTGGAGACTTTCCGTGGCCCCTGCCATCGCCATCGCAACCTTGCCAGCTCCTCCCGGTTTGCGCAGGATCTGTCCGGTGATTGATGGCGACTGACATGGCCTTCTGGCGTGACCGCCAGGGACGGTTCTCGGTGATGAAAGCCGCGTGTTTCGTGCTGATCTCGCTGCCGGGCCTGTGGATCGGCGTGGCGCTCGGCATGGGATGGATGGGTGCCAAACCCGTTACCGCCGCGATCCACGAGAGCGGTCTCTGGGCGCTGCGCCTGCTGCTGCTGACGCTGACCATCACGCCCCTGCGCCTTCTGACCGGGTGGAACCGCCTCATCCTCATCCGCCGCATGCTCGGGCTGGGCGCCCTGGCCTACGGGCTGGGCCATCTCGCGCTCTATGCCTTCGAGCAGAAATTCGACCTCGCGCGGATCGCGGGAGAGATCGCGCTGCGCTTTTATCTGACGATCGGCTTCGTGAGCCTTGCCGCGATGATCGCGCTGGGCGTCACCTCGACCGACGCCATGATCCGCCGTCTCGGCGCGGCGCGCTGGAACCGCCTGCACAGGCTTGTCTATCCGCTGACGGCGCTGGCGCTGTTCCATGCCTTCCTGCAGGCTCGGATCGATGTCAGCGAGGCGCTGGTGATGAGCGGGGTCTTTCTCGCGCTGATGGGCATACGTGCGATGCGCGGGCGGATCATGATCGAACCGGCGCGGCTTACCGCGCTTGCGATCGGCGTCTTCGCGGCCACGCTTGCGCTCGAATGGTGCTGGTATCGTTTCGCGACCGGCCTGCCGGCCGATCGCATTTTCCTCGCGAGTTTCGATCCCGCGCTTCAGCCGCGCCCGGCCTGGATTGCCCTTGGCCTGGCCCTGCTGCTGCCGGGAGCGATGCTGCTTGCGGGGCGCTTCAGGCCGGCTCGACCAGCGCCACCGTGAAGGTGTGCATCACGTCATCGTCGTCGCGGATGGAGACGTAATCGCCGATATTGAAGCTATGCGCGCCGAACCGATAGCCGGCCTCGTCATCCTCGTCGCCAGCGATATCGTAGGTGAAGGCCCAGCTTCCGCCCTTCTGGCTGCCGCCACGATGCACGAGATGGCCAAGATCCGCTTCTTCGGCCCCCCAGAAGCGGCGGACGCGGCAGGCATCGCGATGGGCAGCCCAGCTCGCGGCGTCGAGATGCCCTTCCACATCGAGCGGCGCGACGAATTCGTAGCCGTGTTGCTGTGAACCGCCGGGAAATTCCTTCGAGCGGGCAAGATGAAGCGTGATGCGATTGAGAGCCATCGATTTCTCCAGATGTGATGCGTAAAGCATCGCAGGAATGCCGATGCGGACCTTGATCAGCGTCAAGTTCGCGGGGACGGATTACACCCGCTGCTCGGCTCCGGTGTCTTAACGGCTTTCAATACGCCACGTGCGCAGCTACATTGCAATCAAAGTGAGTAGGATTTGAATGATCGAAACCGCACCAGAACCGCGCGACGAGGGATTGCCTTCGACGTCCGAACCGCGCCCCGCGCGTCCGGCGAGCGTTGCCTCGTTCGGGATTCCGGGGGGCGGATTCGCGCCATGCCTGCGTTCGGTCGAGACACGGCCCGTTCATCAGCGCCGCTATGCCGCGCTTGATCTGGGCACGAATAATTGCCGGCTTCTGGTGGCGCGTCCCGAGGGTGGCGCTTTCCGCGTGGTCGATGCCTTTTCGCGCATCGTGCGGCTGGGCGAGGGGGTTTCGCGTTCCGGTGCGCTGAGCGCTGCCGCGATGGAACGCACGATGGAGGCGCTCCATATCTGCCGGCGCAAGATGGATGACCGCAACGTGACGCGGGCCCGCCTTGTCGCGACGGAAGCCTGCCGCGCGGCCGCGAACGGGCCGGAATTCCTCGCCCGCGTGCAGAAGGAAACCGGGCTGGTGCTCGAATTGCTCGATCGCTCGGGCGAGGCGCTGTTCGCGGCGGCGGGCTGCGCGGTGCTGGCGGACAGCCAGGCCTCGAGCATCATGCTGTTCGATATCGGCGGCGGCTCGACGGAGCTGGTCTGGCTTTCGGTGCGCAATTGCGACGATCTCGATATCCGCTCGCGTATCCGGGCCTGGACCTCGCTGCCGCTCGGCGTGGTGACGCTGGCGGAGCGCTATGGCGGGGTGGAGGTAAATGCCGCGACATTCGAGGCCATGGTCGAGGAAACATCCGCGATGCTCGCGCCCTTCGCGCGCGAGGCGGGCGAGGCCAGCGCCGAGCCCGGCTTTCACCTGCTCGGAACCTCCGGCACGGTGACGACGCTCGGGGGTATCTTCCTCAATCTCGAGCGCTATGACAGGCGCCGCGTCGACGGTCTCTGGATGCGCAAGGGCGATGTGGACCGCGTGCTCGAACAGATCGCGGCCATGGATTTCGAGACCCGCGCTGGAAACGGCTGCATCGGCCGCGAGCGGGCTGATCTCGTGCTGGCGGGCTGCGCGATTTTCGAGGCGATCCGCAGGGCGTTCCCGGCGCCGCGCGTGCGTATCGGCGATCGCGGGCTGCGTGAGGGAATGCTGATGGAAATGATGCGCGAGGACGGGGTTCTCAGGCGCCTTCCGCCACGCTAGAGCGAAACCATGTCCGACAAAGATAAAGCCAAAGGCAAGCGCGACTTCGCGGTGCGGCTCAAGACCGCGCGCAAGCGCACCACCAGCCAGCAGGCCTGGCTGCGCCGCCAGCTCAACGACCCTTACGTCGCCAAGGCGAAGGAGGCGGGATACCGCAGCCGCGCGGCGTTCAAGCTCGTTGAAATCGATGACAAATACCACCTTCTCAAGCCGGGTATGCGGATCGTCGATCTTGGCGCGGCACCGGGTGGATGGTGCCAGGTCGCCGCGGAGCGGATCGGGATCACCGATGCGGGCGGAAAAGTGGGCGCCGGTTTTCCGCGCAAAGCATCGGAAGAGGGGGATGCGGGCGGAAAAGTGGGCGCCGGTTTTCCGCGCAAAGCATCGGAAGAGGGGGATGCGGGCGGAAAAGCGGTTGCCGGTTTTGCGCAGAATGCATCGGCGAAGATCGTTGCGATCGACCTTCTCGAGATCGATCCGCTGCCGGGTGTCGATTTCATGGTGATGGATTTCACGCTTCCCGAGGCCGACGACATCCTGAAGGAGAAGCTCGGCGGGCTCGCCGATGGCGTGATCTCCGACATGGCTGCGAACACGACGGGGCACAAGAAGACCGATCACCTCAAGATCGTGGGTCTTGCCGAAATGGCGCTGGCCTTCGCGCGCGAGGTGCTGGCGCCGGGCGGGTTCTTCCTGTGCAAGCTCTTCCAGGGCGGCGAGACGGGCGAACTCGTTACCGATCTCAAACGCGATTTTACAATTGTGCGCCACGTGAAGCCGGCTTCAAGCCGCGCCGATTCCTCGGAGCTATACGTGCTCGCGACCGGGTTTCGCGGAAGCCGGGAGGATGTTCAGACTTGATTGGAACCGCGCTTGTCGATCTCGATGGCACGATCATCGACCCCAAATCCGGCATTTTCGCTTCCTTCCGCCATGCCCTGGGCGGAATGGGGATGGCCCAGCCCGATGGCGATCTCAACTGGATCATCGGCCCGCCTCTCAGGGTTTCTTTCGCCGAAGCGGGTGTTCCCGCCGAGGCTATCGAGCGCGCGCTCAACCTTTACCGGGCGTATTACAGCGCGGGAGCGATATTCGATGCCCTTGTCTATCCCGACATGCGCGAAGCGCTCGCGCAGATCAGGGAGGATGGCGTTCGGCTGATCCTTGCGACATCAAAGCTGCGCGATTTCGCGGTCCAGATCCTTGAGCACTTCAAGCTCTCCGATCTCTTTGACGCTATTCATGGCGCGTCCGCGGGGGGAAGCCTTGACGACAAGGGCAACCTCCTTGCCCATATCAAGGTGGTGGAGGGCGTTGATTTCGCGCATGCCGTCATGATCGGCGACCGAATGTACGATATCAACGCCGCGAAGCGGCATGATGCTCAGAGCATCGGCGTGCTTTGGGGGTATGGCGAGCGCAAGGAGCTGGAAGAGGCGGGGGCAGGAGCCTTGTGCACGCTCCCCTCGGAGCTTCCCGCCCTGCTTCGCTCTCTGGGAAGCAGCCCGGAGCCGAACAGGCGGTAAAATGTACTAGTATCCTTCTCTTTCCTCTGGTTGCGGGTATGCCTCCCGGCTGTTCCCCCCCTCAGAAGAGAGAAATCCCATGCTTTCCCGCCATATTCTTCTGGCTGCCGCTTTCTCCGCCGCGTTGGGCGCCGGAGCGCAGGCCCAGACCTGCGAGGACAACTTCCATCAGGAAGGCGTGCCGCTCCTCACCGGCATCATCTACCGCACGCATCAGATTTTCCCGAGAGTTCCGCCGAAAGTCGCGGTCGAGCGCATGGCGCGCGCGGTACAGGCCGAAGGCTTCGTCGGCATGCGCGTGGATCAGCGTTATGGCTCGATCACCGCGTTCCAGGAGACTTCGGGCTCGGGCCGCGAGCAGAGGTTGCGGGTGGTGACGCGCCCGGCCGGCAAGGGCACGCGCGTCGACATCAATTTCGAGATCCAGCAGGGTCAGATCGCGGGCGAAGGCTCCGTGCGCAACGGCATGTGCCGCCTCATGGACGGCATGAGCGGCTGACACCTTGCATCGACCCGCCTGGCGGGGTGCTGATCCTTGCGGCGGCACCCTGGCCGGTTTGACAAACCGGCCTTGCGCTCGATAATATGCATCAACAAAGCATATTTAGGTGCGCGCATGTCGATTGTCAGAGGTCTTGTTCATCTTTTCCTGGCGCCCGGCGATCTCGTCCGGCGCCAGCTCGGAATCACGGTCGAGCAGGATGGCGGGCTGATCCGCTCCTTCATCAATATGTGCTTCTGGGGGCTGATCGTGGTCGTCCTGATGCTGCGCTATCTTTGAGCGTGGCTAGGCGGGCACTTCCCCGCGCCGGGCATCCAGTTCCTCGAGCCATTCGGTGACCTCGTCGAGGCTCGCGGAGAACGGATATTCCGCATCCCCGTAGAGAATCTTCATCGTCTCGCCGTCGCGCAGCATGTAGCCGCCATGCGCGAGCACGCGCTTGTCCGGCTTCTGGCAGGTCATGAGATGCAGGCCATACCGCGTCGCGATGCGGCGCGCGCGGCGCTCGATTGAGTTCTTGCTGTTCTTGTAGCTCATGATCGGCCTTCGGTTGCGGAGCGCGACAGCCTTCCCTCAGGATTGACGCCGAAGCAAGCGCAAGCGTGCGGCATGCATTCCCTTGCGAAGTCCCTCCGCCCAGAGACGGAACGGGAGCAGCATCAGCTTCACGGGGTCGTTTGCCGGGATTCCGTCGCGCTCGGCGCCCATTCGCTCGCCGCAGGTGCCGGCCTTGTAATAGGTGCCGAAGAGCATGTCGAAAAGCGGGATCATGTTGGCGAGGTTCTTGCCGTAGGCGGGGGGGAAATCCGCGTGATGCCAGCGATGGAAGCGCGGCGAGGCCAGCAGCCAGTTGAACGGGCCGTGATCGATATCGATTTCGAGATGCACATAGGCGTTGTGGATCGCCGCGACGATATAGGCGCTGGCGACCAGCTCGGCCGGAATGGCGAGCCAGGTAAGCAGCAGGATGTAGAAGGCCATCATCAGCAGCACTTCGAGCGCATGAACCCGGAATGTCGTGAGGCCGTTGACGTGGGAATCGGAATGATGGACCGCGTGAACTGGCCATGCGAGCCGGGTATGCATCGCGCGGTGGCTCCAGTAATCGCAGAAATCCTTGGTGATCACCGCGATCAGCATCGTCAGCGGCCAGGGCACCTGCTGCCAGAACCCGTCCGGGATGCGCGCGATGCCAAGGCTCTGGTAGAGCGCGAGCATCTTGCCCGCGGCAAAGCCGACCGCCGGGGCCAGCAGCAGGTTCAGCAGGACCAGCGCAAGGGTTGTCAGCGAATTCGTGATGGCGGATCGTGACAGGACACGCCCGCGCAGGCCAAGCAGCGAGGCGATCACGACGAAACCGCCCACGAAGGCGAGCACGGCGATGGTTTTTCCCGATGAGAAAAACCCCCAGTAGATGTCCCAGATGCGCCCGGCGGCCTCGGCCAGCATGTTCCTGTCTCGCTTTCTGCGGCAAACCCTACCCGGCCCTTCTTGCCAATTGCTTGCGCCGATGCCCGGCGAGGATGCATTGACCCCTGCGCCGGAAACCGCCCAAATGCGGCGCGGGGAGGCGCCATGATCATCAAGCAGCTCGTTTATCTCGATGCGCTTGCGCGCGAGCGGCATTTCCGCCGCGCGGCGGAAGCCTGCAACATCTCGCAGCCCACGCTGTCGGCGGCGATCGCCCAGCTTGAAGCCGAACTCGGCGTCCTGATCGTGGAGCGGGGGCGGCGGTTTCTCGGCCTGACCCGCGAGGGCGAGGTGGTGCTGGCCTATGCCCGCCGCATCCTCGCGGAGGCGCAGATCCTGCGCGAGACGATCGCCGAAATGCGGCAGGGGCTGAGCGGGCGGCTGCGTCTGGGTGCGATTCCCACCGCCCTGCCCATGATCACGCATCTCACCGCGCCGTTCTCCGCGCGCTATCCGGCGGTGTCGCTCACCGTCCTGTCGCTGAATTCGCAGGAGATCCAGTCGCGGATCGACCATTACGAGATCGATGTCGGGCTGACCTATCTCGATAACGAGCCGCTCGAACGGGTGATTTCCAAGCCGATCTATCAGGAGGCCTATTCGCTGCTGGTGCGCGAGGATTGCGAACTCGCCGCTCGCGAAAGCGTCGGATGGGCCGAGGCTGCGCGACTCAACCTATGTCTTCTGACTTCGGATATGCAGAATCGCCGCATCATCGACGGTATTTTCCGCTCCGTCGGTCAGGTGCCGGTGCCGGTGATCGAGACCAATTCGATCTTCAACCTCTGCTCCCATGCCGGAATTCCCGGCATTGCCAGCGTGGTGTCACGGCAATTGATCGAGTTCTTCGGGCTTCCCGAGGGGATTCGCGCCCTCCCGCTGGTCGAGCCCGTGGCGCAGCGCACGATCGGGCTGATTGTCGCGGATCGTCAGCCGGTCTCACCGCTCGCGCGGGCGCTGCTGAGCATGACCGGGCCGATCGGCGCCGGCGATGGCGTATCTTTCGCTGCCTCGGGGGCGCCGGATGCGAAGAATTGATAGTTTTTATCTATTATATGGTCGAAACAAACGATTTGAATTTTTCCAGATCGCGCCGCCATTCTCGCTGCAAAAGGGGAATTCAATCCCCGGCATGAGGGATGGAGCGGCAGGATGGAGAGCCCCGTTCGCTGGAATGACGCCGAAGCGCAGGCGATTATCGACCGGCACAAGGGCCGCGACGGCGCGACCCTGCCGATTCTCCACGCGCTTCAGGCGCGTTTCGGTTTTGTCGACCGCGCCGTGATTCCGGTTCTTGCGGAGGCGCTGAACCTTTCCAAGGCCGAAATCCACGGCGTTCTGACCTTTTATCACGATTTTCGGGACACGCCGCCGCAGGGCAGGGTGATCCGGCTGTGCCGCGCGGAGGCGTGCCAGTCGCTCGGCGTCGAGGCTATGCTGGCCGAGTTCTGCGCGAGTACGGGCATGAGCCCGGATCAGCCCTCGGCGGAAGGGGTGGTGATCGAAACCGTCTATTGTCTTGGCAATTGCGCGCTCGGCCCTGCCGCCCTGGTGGAGGGGGAGCTGGTCGGCCGGGTCGATTGCGCCCGGCTCGAAGCCTTGGTCGCGGGGGCGGAACCGGCCGCGATCGCCGCCGGGGAGGCCGTATGAGCGCCCCTTCACGCATTTTCGTGCCGCGCGACGCAGCCGCGCTCTCGGTGGGGGCGGAAAGCGTCGCCACGGCAATCGGTCGCGAAGCCGATAAACGGGGAATCGCCGTTGAAATCGTGCGGACGGGCTCGCGCGGCATGCTCTGGCTCGAACCGCTGGTCGAGGTGGAGAGTGCGCGGGGGCGCTTCGCCTTCGGTCCCGTCCGGCCCGGCGATGTCGGCAGCCTGTTCGAGGCCGGTTTCGCCGTGCCGGATTCTCCCGCCGCGCGGGCGCATCCCCTGGCGCTGGGGGAGACGGAGAAGCTCGATTGGCTCTCGCGCCAGCAAAGGCTGAGTTTCGCGCGGGTTGGGGTGAGCGATCCGCTCTCGCTTGCCGATTACCGCAAGGCGGGCGGGCTCAAGGGGCTGGAACGGGCCGTGGCGCTGTCCGGCGCCGAGATCGTCGAGGCCGTGCGCGCCTCGGGCCTACGCGGACGGGGCGGGGCCGGGTTTCCGACGGGGATCAAGTGGAAAACCGTGCTCGATGCCAAGGTCGGGCAGAAATACGTCGTCTGCAATGCCGATGAGGGCGATAGCGGCACCTTCGCGGACCGGATGCTGATGGAGGGCGATCCTTTCCTCATCATCGAGGGCATGGCGATCGCGGGGCTCGCCGTGGGCGCGACGAAGGGCTTCATCTATATCCGCTCCGAATATCCCCATGCCTTCCGCGCGATGGAAGAGGCGATCGCGATCGCGACCGAGGCGGGGGTGATCGGCGCCGACATGCTCTCCACCGGGCGCGCTTTCCATCTCGAGGCGCGGCTCGGCGCCGGTGCCTATATCTGCGGCGAGGAAACCGCGCTGCTCGAAAGCCTCGAAGGCCGCCGCGGGGTTGTGCGGGCGAAGCCGCCTCTGCCCGCGCTACAGGGGCTGTTCGGCAAGCCCACCATCGTCAACAACGTGCTGAGCTTTGCCGCCGTGCCCTTCATCCTTTCCGAAGGCGCCGAGGCCTATGCGCATTACGGCATGGGCCGCTCGCGCGGGACCCTTCCGGTCCAGCTCGGCGGCAATGTGAAGCGCGGCGGGCTGATCGAGCTTGCCTTCGGCGCCAGCCTGCGCAGCCTCATCGAGGATTTCGGCGGCGGCACGCTTTCCGGCCGCCCGGTGCGCGCGGTACAGGTCGGCGGGCCGCTCGGCGCCTATCTCCCCGAGAGCCAGCTCGATACGCCGCTCGATTACGAGGCCCTTGCCGCGATCGACGCGATGCTCGGGCATGGCGGCATCGTCGTCTTCGACGACAGGGTGGATATGGCGCGGCAGGCCAAATTCGCCTTCGATTTCTGCGCGAAGGAGAGCTGCGGCAAATGCACGCCGTGCCGGATCGGCGCGGTGCGCGGCAGCGAGAGCGTCCAGCGGGTCATCGCGGGGATCGAGCGCGAGAAGAACCTTGCCCTGCTCGATGATCTCAATCGTCTCATGACCGACGCTTCGCTCTGCGCGATGGGCGGGCTGACGCCGATGCCGGTGATGAGCGCGATGAAGCATTTTCCCGAGGATTTCCGCCGGCCTGTCATGGCGGCGGCAGCGGAATGAGGTGCCTTCCATGAGCCTCGTACAGGAACTCGATTACGGAACCCCGGCGCGGATCTCGGAGAAGACCGTCACCCTCACCATCGACGGCATGCCTGTGCGCGTGCCGGCCGGCACGTCGGTGATGGCGGCGGCGATGCATCTGGGCACGAAAATCCCCAAGCTCTGCGCGACCGACAGCCTCGAACCCTTCGGCTCCTGCCGGCTCTGCCTCGTCGAGATCGAGGGAAGGCGCGGCACGCCGGCCTCCTGCACCACGCTTGCGGAAGAGGGAATGGTGGTGCGCACGCAGACACCGGCGCTCGCCAAGCTGCGCAAGGGCGTGATGGAACTCTACATTTCCGATCACCCGCTCGATTGCCTTACCTGCTCGGCCAATGGTGATTGCGAGTTGCAGGACATGGCCGGGGCGGTGGGGCTGCGCGAAGTGCGCTACGCGCCGGGCGCCAACCATTTCGAAGCCGCATCGCCGCTCGCGCTGCCGAAGGACGAGAGCAACCCCTATTTCACCTATGATCCCGCCAAATGCATCGTATGCAATCGTTGCGTACGCGCCTGCGAGGAGGTTCAGGGCACCTTTGCGCTCACGATTTCCGGCAGGGGCTTCGACAGCCGCGTCTCGGCGGGGGGGATGGATTTCCTCGGCTCCGAATGCGTTTCCTGCGGCGCCTGCGTGCAGGCCTGCCCCACGGCGACGCTGAACGAGAAAAGCGTGATCGAGCATGGCACGCCCGAGCATTCCAAGGTGACGACCTGCGCCTATTGCGGGGTCGGCTGCTCTTTCAAGGCCGAGATGCAGGGCGACAAGCTCATCCGCATGGTGCCTTACAAGGAAGGCAAGGCGAATGAGGGGCATTCCTGCGTCAAGGGCCGCTTCGCCTGGGGCTATGCGACACATCAGGACCGCATCACGAAACCCATGATCCGCGCGAAGATCACCGATCCCTGGCGCGAGGTGAGCTGGGAGGAGGCAATCGGCCATGCCGCCGCCGAGTTCCGGCGTATCCAGGCGGCCTATGGTCGGGAATCGCTGGGCGCGGTGACTTCCTCGCGCTGCACGAACGAGGAGGTCTTCCTCGTCCAGAAGCTGGTGCGCGCGGCCTTCGGCAACAACAATGTCGATACCTGCGCGCGGGTATGCCATTCGCCGACCGGCTACGGGCTCTCGACCGCCTTCGGCACCTCGGCGGGGACGCAGGATTTCAGATCGGTGGCGAAGGCGGATGTCATCCTGCTGATCGGCGCCAACCCGACGGACGGGCATCCCGTTTTCGCCTCGCGCCTCAAGAAGCGCCTGCGCGAGGGCGCAAGGCTGATCGTGATCGACCCGCGGCGGATCGATCTCGTGAAGTCGCCGCATATCGCGGCGGCCCACCATCTCCAGCTTCGCCCTGGCACCAATGTCGCGCTGGTCAACGCGCTTGCGCATGTCATCGTCACTGAAGGGTTGGCGAAGGAGGATTTCGTCCGCGCCCGCTGCGATTCCGCCGATTTCGAGAGCTGGGCCCGCTTCATCGCGGAGGATCGCAATTCGCCCGAGGCGAGCGAGGTCCATACCGGCGTGCCGGCGCTCGATGTGCGTGCGGCGGCCCGGCTTTTCGCGGCCGGTGGCAACGGCGCGATCTATTACGGTCTCGGCGTCACCGAGCATAGCCAGGGCTCGACCATGGTGATGGGCATGGCCAACCTTGCCATGGCGACCGGCAATATCGGGCGCGAGGGCGTCGGTGTGAACCCTTTGCGCGGCCAGAACAACGTGCAAGGCTCGTGCGATATGGGCTCGTTCCCGCATGAATTCTCGGGCTACCGGCACGTTTCGGACGAGGCGACGCGCCAGAGCTTCGAGGCGCTCTGGGGCGTTTCCCTCGATACCGAGCCGGGCCTGCGCATCCCCAACATGTTCGACGAAGCTGTCGGCGGGCGCTTCAAGGGCCTGTATGTGCAGGGCGAGGATCTCGCGCAATCCGACCCCAATACCCAGCACGTGACGGATGGCCTTTCCGCCATGGAATGCGTCGTCGTGCAGGATCTCTTCCTCAACGAGACCGCGAAATACGCGCATGTCTTCCTGCCCGGCGCTTCCTTCCTGGAAAAGGACGGCACCTTCACCAATGCCGAGCGGCGGATAAACCGCGTGCGCCAGGTCATGCCGCCGCTCTCCGGCAAGGCCGAATGGCAGGTGACGGCGGAACTCTCCGCCGCGCTGGGCTATCCGATGGATTATGCGCATCCTTCCGAGATCATGGACGAGATCGCGCGGCTGACGCCGAGCTTCGCCGGTGTCTCCTATGCGAAGCTCGAAGCGATGGGCTCGCTCCAATGGCCGTGCAACGACAAGGCGCCACAGGGCACGCCCCTGATGCATGTCGATCATTTCGTGCGTGGCAAGGGGCGTTTCATGCTCACCGAATACGTGCCGACCGAGGAGCGTTCGGGGCCGCGTTTCCCGCTGCTGCTCACAACCGGGCGCATCCTGTCGCAATACAATGTCGGCGCGCAGACCCGGCGTACCGCGAACAATGCCTGGCATGACGAGGATCTGCTGGAAATTCACCCGTTCGATGCGCAGAATCGCGGGTTGAAGGATGGCGATCTCGTGCTGGTGGTGAGCCGCTCCGGTGAGATCGCGCTGCGGGCGCAGATCACGGATCGCGTCCAGCCGGGGATCGTCTACACCACCTTCCACCACGCCGAGACCGGCGCCAATGTCATCACCACGGATTATTCGGATTGGGCGACCAATTGCCCGGAATACAAGGTGACGGCGGTCGAGGTTCGGCGGACCAATTACTATTCGAAATGGCAGGTCGCCAATCGCGAGGAAAGCCCGCGCCATCGCGCCATCGCTGGCCATGTCCCCAACGCGGCCGAGTGACGCGATGATGCACCCCGGCGCGCGGGCGGTCGAGGCGCGAAGACTCACCTATGGCGCAAACCTCGAGGCCGCGCATGAGATCGCGGTTCCGATCGAGGCGCCGGTCAATATCGTCTATGGCGGCATTCCGCATGTCGTGCTGATGGCGACGCCGGACAGGCTGGATGACCTCGCCGTCGGGTTCAGCCTCACCGAAGGGATCGCGACGCATCCGGGCGATCTTCGCGCGATGGAGATCGAGACCGCGCCGGAGGGGATCAGCGTGCGGATCGATCTCGCCCCCGAGGCGATGAAGCGCTTCCTCGCGCGGCGGCGCAACATGGCCGGGCGCACGAGCTGCGGTCTGTGCGGGCTGGAGGATCTGGCGCAGCTGCGCCTCGCGCGGCCGGGGAGGGGCAAGGCGAACACGCCAGTCGCACCGGCCGCCATCGCGCGCGCGCTGGCAGCGCTGCCGTGCCTTCAGCCGCTCAACGAGGCAACACGGGGTGTTCATGGCGCGGCCTGGTTCGCGCGCGATGGTACGCCGGTTCTCGCGCGCGAGGATGTCGGGCGTCACAATGCACTCGACAAGATGATCGGTGCCTGCCTTGCCGGCAAGATTGCGGCGCAGGCCGGTTTCGCGGTGATCACCTCGCGCTGTTCGTTCGAGATGATCGAGAAGGCGGCCTTGTTCGGCGCCGATACGCTTGTCGCCATTTCCGCCCCGACCTCGCTCGCGATCGAGCGGGCGCTGGCGCTGGGAATCACGCTGATCGGCGTGGCGCGCGCGGATGGCGCGCTGGTTTTCACTGAGGCAGCCGGGGATCACGCGGCAAGGATTGTGCAGGAGCAGGAAGCATGAGCGAGACCAGCCAGGCCGAAGCCGAGCATCTGGCGAAACTTGCGCGCATGGCGGGGCAGATCGCCGATTTCTTCGAGGCCTATTCCGATGAGGAGGCGAAGGCCGCCATCGCCGCGCATATCAACAAGTTCTGGCCTCGCCGGATGCGCGACGATCTTCTCAACCATTTCGCGCAAGACGATGCGCGACTTCATCCCCTGGTGCTTGCCGCGCTGCCGGGCGTTCGGCCTGGCAGCGCGGTGCGGCGCTGACGTCCTTCCCTTGGGGGCTTTCGCTCAGGGGGCGAGCACGTAGCTCAGGGTGGAGAAGAACTGCATGTCCTTGAGATTGTGCGAGAGGCTTTGCTCACGCGCGACGAAGGCGTAGCGCTTGCCGGTTTCCAGCTTGCCGGAAGGCTGGATCTGCATCGTCTCGGCGCGGGTGCGCAGCACCAGCATCTCGCCATTCGGTCCGCGCACGAGCACCGGAATCTCGCCTGCGACTTCCGGGATCTTGCGCGCGAGCTCGGGGTCGGTGGGGCGGCCGACGGAGACAACCGTGCCATGCAGCCGCGCGATCTTGCCGTTATACAGGCTGGGCTTGGGGAAGTTCGCCTTGAGTTCCTGAAGCATCTGCCCATGGATCGCGCCGAAATCGGCGAAGGTGATGTTCCAGTCCGGCCAGCGCGTATCACGGCGGACATGATCGGCCGAGTTGAGCATCAATTCGCTCCAAGCGGCGTTGCACTGGCCCTTGCTCTGGCAATGCTTGAGGCCACCTTCGTTGAAGAACCTTTCCGCCGATGCCTGATAGCGCGCGGTATGGTTGTGGATCTCATGCGCGATGCCCGGCCCGAAGGCCGCGCCGAACTTCTTCTCGCCCGGCGCATAGACCATCACCGCGCCATTGCCGACATCGAGCTTGCCCACGCGGAGCTGGCGCAACATGGCCCAGGCGTAATCATCCGCGGACATCCCGTGCAGGTTTTTGACGATCAGTGTGACGATCTCGACATTGTTCTTTTCGGCATGTTCGAAAAACTGCTTCTCGAACGCCGCCAGGGTCGTGGGATCGAGGAGACCGGCTTCGTCATAGATGAAGCGCGAGAATTTCGAGGGGATGGCCTGCGCATCGGGACGGGGCAGGATCGCCGGCTGTCCGGCGGCGGCCTGCGGCGGGGGTTCCGCCGGAGCCGCGGCAACGGGCGGCGTCGTGGTCTTCGGAATGGCTACGATCGGGGCCGAGGGGGCTGGCGAAGGGGCTGGCTGCTGTTGCGCGACGGCGGGCGTGTCCGCTTCGCATCGGCCTGTGCGCTGCTCGCAAGCCTCGTGCCAGCCCGCTTCGATGGCGGCAACACGGCGGGCGCGACCGGGATGGGTCGGCCCGTCGGCTTCCGGCACGAGGGTTTCGATGGCGCGGCGCGCATCGGCAAGCGAGGCGCCCATCTTCTGGAGCACGAAGCCGGAGAACTTGTCCGCCTCCAGCTCGATCGGCGGCTGGCTGCCGCCGGCAAGCAGCGTATGCCCGGAGAGGTGATGGCCGACCTCATGCGCCATGATCGAGATCGGCGCCCAGTCGCTGTTGCGCGTGGCTTCGCGCACGAGCTGCATGAAGCGCGTGTTGTAGGCGATCACGCGGCGCGGTATCTTCTTGTCGTCCAGCACGATCAGCGCGGCGGCATTGGGCACCGGCCCTTCGACGACCTCGAAATTCTGCGGCAGGCCGGTAAAGCGCATGATTTCGCGCACCACATCCCGTGCGCCGCCCTGCGAGGCGAAGTTGAGCGCCTTGGCGTTCACCTTGATGGGGGAGCCGTCATAGGAACATGCTTCGAGCAGGCTCGCGACCTCCGCCACCAGTTCCGCCTGGCTCGGTGACTTGGCCGGCGAAGCCTGCGCGAGCCGGATGGGCGCCGCCGTTTCCGGCGCGCATTGCTGCGCATGGACAGGCTGGATCGTGACCATGCCGCGGGGCCAGAGCTTCAAGGATTCCCCGGCCAGTGCCGAGCCGGTAAGGGCGAAGCTCGAGAAGAGCGCGGTGGTCAGCGCGAGGCTGGAACGGTTGAAGGCAACCATACGGACTTCCTTTCAGGCAGCGTGAAAAGCTAGATTATTTTCGCGATGATGAGTTTCACGAGGAGCAGGGCATAAAGGTAGATCAGCCCCTTCTTGGCGAGGACAAAGACCAGCGCCGCCAGCGCCGGCCACCAGAATTGCCGCCGCCAATCGATACGGAAGAACTGGCCGAAGGCAAGAAATACGATCGTCGCCTCGATCGCATCCATGTAATAGCTGGAATAAAAGCGGTGCAGCTTGGCGAATGCTGGCGAATAGAACGCCATCAGCACCAACTGGTTCGCGATACTCGCCACGAGGATCACGAAATGCGTATAGACCGCGAGCACGCCATGCTCGATCACCCGGTAATTCAGCCGCCGCCAGAAGACGAGGTTCGAGGCGATCAGCAACGCGACGATGCCGAGCGAAAAGCTCCATTGGCTGTAGGAACGGATGATCTCCATCGCGCGGCTGACAACCGCGTTGGAACTGTCGAGATAGCGCGTGCGCGCCAGGATCAACAGCAGCACGACAATCGCGCTCAACAGCAGCTTGAGCGGATGCACATGCTTCTTGCGCGCGCCAAGCACGTAATCGCGTGCGACAAGCCCCGGCGCGCGGATGACGGCGAAGGCGGATTTGACGAGATCCCCCTCGAAATAGCGCATCTTCTCCCAGACTTCCGAGCGGATCTCGCCGAAGCCCAGCCTGTTGACTCGTTTCTGCCCGCAACGGCCGCAAAACGGCGTTTCCAGCGGCGCCCCGCAATTGCGGCATGACGGGGCGGAAAAATCCTCCTCGTCCATCGAGCGGGCGGCGGGTGTTTCCGGGCGCATCGGGCGTTCCTTCTGGAGCAATCCCGTTCTTCATAGGGAGATTTGGAACCGTGTCAGCCAGGAGTGCCTCGTTCGTAAGCAAATATCCGCATTTGCAACGCTCTTAGCCGGGGCATCATGCGCGCAATGTGCGCTAGCGCACATCAAGCGGCGCGGCTTCGTGCCTGTCCCTCAATAGGTGACGGTAATCGTCACGGTGTCGGTATAGGTACCCGGCGTTGGCGTTACCTGCGCGGGCACACGCCCGTAAACCGGCACTGCGACCGTATTGCCAGTCCCCGTTCCGCCCAGTGTATTCGTGCCGTTCGTCCAGCCCCAGGGCAGGCTGCGGGCCGTGTCGCGATAGAGGCCGTAGGTGATGGTTTCGGCGGCCTTGGTCATCTTGCGGGCTGCGGGATTGGTGACGCCCGAGCCAAGCCCTTGGCCCAGCGCGATCTGATAGGGAAGCGTCGGCGTGCAGGTGACGCCGATCGTCGTCGAGGCGTCGACGAGGGAGGTCAGAGCCGCGTTGTTTCCGAAATCAAGGCTCGCATTGCTCACGGCGCATTTCGAGGGCACCGTCGCGGACATGGAAAGTCCGGTGATGCGGCGCGTTCCGGCCGTCAGGGTGGCACAGGAAGCCGCGCCGGCGGTCTGTACGGAATAATGGGTGCTGGTCGTGGGAAAGGTGCGGGTATAGGTGCCAGCCGGTTTCGTGGTTTGCCCGGCAGGAATGCGGGCATAGAGCGTGCGCGTCACCGTTCCGGTGGCGCCCGAGGCGTTGGTCGGCAGGTCGGCCTGAACACCGGCGCCGCCGCCCGCGACCTTCCAGCTGCCCCAGATGACGGAGCGCGCGGCATCGGAATAGAGCTGGAAACTGAGCTGGTTGGCGCCGCTGGCCGCGATCCGGTTGCCGCCTGCCGTTGCGGGCGCGGGGTAGCCGATATTGAGGCACAGGCGCAAGGTGCCGTTCGCCGGGCCGCCCGTGCAGGACATGGTGATCGTCGCGCTCGTGTCGATCGCGGTGTTGAGCAGCACGTCGGCGGTCCCGAAAGCCGGCCCGCTGGCTGTCACGGTGCAGGTCTGCGCCCGGGCGATGCTGCCGGCGCCGAGAAGGCAGAGAAGGGCGAGAATCCAGGCACGCATCGTCATTCCGCCTTGCAGGTCAGCGGGCCGATACGCCCGCGGGTGAGTTCGCTTTTCGCGAAACGAACCGCGCAATCACCGCCATTGCGCCGCACGACCAGCGTATTCGTCTCGCCGGCCCGCGCGAGGAAAGTCGTCCCGCCATAACCGATGGTGAGCATAGCGCCGCTTTCTGCATGGGTGACGCGGGTGCCTGCCGGGAAGTGTGCACCGCCGGAATCGCGGATCTCGACCCGCGCGCTCTCGCTCAGGGTCATGGTCTGCGCGCCGACGACAGCCGAGCCACGAAAACCGGGCATGACTTCCGTATCGTTGACGCTCGAGAAGCGATCGCCCGATAGGCTTTCGGGATTGATCGCGATGCGCGTGCGCTGGAAGGACTGAAGGTCGGGGACGACAAGCTTGCCGCGGAAATCGGTCTTGCCGACCACGCGGTTCTCACGCAGGACCTCGACACCCGGCGCGCCGGCATCGACGATCGCGAAGGCATCGTTGACCCGGTTCGTCGCGAAGAGACCGGAAGGCGAGGCGATCAGCGCGCCTTCGACGCCTGCATAACCGCCAACCGCATTCGGGTTCTGGCGCAGGCCGAGTTCGATGCGCGACCATGGGTTGCGATAAGCGCCGCTCGCGCCGCGTTCGGACTTCCTGCCCTCGCGATCATAGGCATGCCAGGCATAATCATGCGGCTTGGCGCCCATCATGCGCTGCGCCTCGATCCCGACCGACGACCCCGAGCGGGTGCCCTCGTAGCTCGCGCCGATCTGGTAATCCGGCCCGATTGTCCAGCTCAGCCCGACGAAAACACCGGCTTGGTTGCGATCCTTGAGATCGGCGAAGGCGGTCGCGAAAGCGTTGACATCCTCGAGCACGGATTGGGAATAGGACAGCGCGACAAGACGCGATTTCTCGCCGCCATCGCGTTCAAGATTGACAAAGCTGGCCGAAAAGGACGCTTTCAGCTTCTCGAGCGGTACGCCCAGGCTCACGCGGTCCATCGCCTTGGGCACCGATGGTGAGCGCGCGACCGGCGCGAAACCGGCCGCGATCAGGGTCGGGCTCAGCCCGGTCGGCACCGCGCGCGCGGTGACCGAGGCGACATCCTCGAAGCGCCCGAAACGGCGTTGCGTGTTCAGGCCGAGAAAGAAGAAGCCGAAATTCTTTTCCCAGCCCAGCTGCGCCAGAGCCCCGGTGCGATTGGCATGGCGGCTGCCGGCCAGCGCCGCGTTGAACGTGCCGAAGGCGCCGAGCGACCAGACGGCGCCGACACCGCCATTGACCAGCCCGCGCGTGCCCTCCGCATGGGCTTCGAGCGTGAGGTTCTCGCTGTAGCCGTAGCGCAGGCTCCCCATGCCGAAGGGACGACGACCGTAATCAAAGGAATTCACGGCGTAATTGTAGCGCGGCACGCCGGCATCGAGCGAGAAATCCCACAAGCCGGGGGCAAGCAGCTTCGCGCCGGCGAAAAAGGGGAGTGTGGTCACGCTCTCGCGCCCGGTCACGTCCCGCACGACCACGCGCGCCATCCCGCTTTCACCGGAAACCGGCAGGTTGGTGAGGCGGAACGGGCCAGTGCCGACCTGCTGGGTCGCGATCCGCACATTGTCGACATAGACATCGACCGTTGATGGAACCGCCGCGCTGCCCGAGACGCTCGGCAACGCTGCGGTGACGAGATCCGGCCGGAAACCGAATTGCCGGCTGATCTGAAGCCCGCCATGCCGGACGGGCCGGGTCCAGTTTAGACCGCCCGAGATGGAATCGCCGAGCGTCGTGGTGGTCATGCTCTCCTGATGGGCGAAGACGAAGCTGGTTTCGAGCCGCAGGATGCCTTGCTTGGTTAGGGTCGTGCCGGCGATGGCGCTGTTCTGGAGTACGCCGTATGGGCTGAAGGCGCGCGTATCGAGCGAGAGCGAGCCGGTTCGCGTGAATTTTCCGCCGCCGCTGATCGGTCGGGCGCCGGTCGTGAAGGCGTTGTAATTCACCACCAGCCCGAATTCCTTCGCCGGAGTGACATCAAGCCGCTTGACGAGCGGCGAATGGCCATCCGCCGCGTAATCCCTGCGGTGCTGGGCTTCCGGCGCGAGATGGAGATAGAGCCGTTGCGCGGGTTCGTCGAACCGCATGGCAAGACCGGGGATGCTTTCGATCGGAACGAGGGTGTCATCGCCGTTGCCGGGCGCGGCGATTCCCAGTTCCTTGAGCTCCGCCCGTGTCGCGATCAGACGCCCCTGCGCGTCGCGGAAGATCTTGGCGATCAGGTTGCTCGGGTGATCGTTGACGAAGATTTCGAGGTGCAGGGTTTCATGCCCGCTCCCGCGCGTGGCGGGCAGGGAGGGGGAGGCAAATACTGACGTCAGGATGAAGCAGCAGGCCGCGAGACGTCTGGTCCGCCAGGCGTGCCGAGGCTTACCTTTCGACCCGCGCATTGGCATTGACGGGGCCCTGATCCGAGGTGGCGATCACGGAATGGCTCTGTCCCGGCGCGAAGGCGGCCGCTCCGCCGGGAATGCGCCAGCGCATGGTCGAGCCTGCGAGCACATAGCCGAGAAGTCCGCTGCCGAGGCTGATGCTCTTGCCGCCGGCAGTCTTGAGGGAGGCTGCGGAAAGCCGCGCCCGGCGCCCTCCGCTGTTTTGCGCGACCAGAAACGCCTGATTGCCCGAGCGCTCGATCGAAAAGGTGAGCTGCGCGGCTGACGCAGCTTCGGGCGTGAGGAAAACGGGGATGGAATGGCGCATGACCAGCGCGACGGTGCCGGAACGCTGGCGCTCCTCATCCGGCAATTGATCGACCAGCAAGCGATACGCCCTCTCCGGGCCGCCCGCGCGCGCTTGCCTTACGATACGGACCGAATAGGTCGCGCCCGGTTGCAGGGTTGTCATCGGCGGGGAAGCGGCAACCTCGTCGGTTTCCTCGAAGCTTTCCGTGCCATTCTCCTGCACCCAGCGGAAAACGCGGATCTGGACATCGAAAGGGGTTGCGCCGGTATTGCGGATCGTGACCGCCGAGGCATTGGTGCCGACCGGCATCTCCACGAGCACGGGCGCGGCCTGCAAGGAGGTCGCGCGCGCCATGCCGCTTCCCATCACGACGGTTCCGAGGGCGAGAGTTGCCGCCAGAGCGAGACGGGAGGTGAAAGGCAGCATGGCGCGTCTTTCTTTGTGATCAGTAGGTGATCGTGACCGTGACCGTATCGGTGTAGGCGCCGGGAACAGGGGAAGCCTGCGACGGCACGCGACCGTAGATCGTCATGGTCTGGTTCGCGCCCGTGCCGGTGCCGGCCGCCGTATCGGTGCCGGTCGTCACGCCCCAGAGCTGGGTGCGGGCAGCATCGCGATAGAGCGAATAATTGAGCGTGTTGCCGCCCGATGTCAGCTTGCGGCTCGCAACCGTGGCGCCGGCGCCCCCGCCCGCGCTCAGCGCGACGGTGTAAGGGGTGGAATTGGTGCAGTTCACCGTCAGGGTGCTCGTCTGGTCGATATTGGCGCCGATCGTGGAGGTGCTGCCGAAATCGAGGTTGGTTGCGGAAACAACCGAGCAGGACGCGGTGATGGTGATGGAAACGTTCAGGTTGCCGGTTGCGGTGGCTGCGTGGGCGTTACCCGCGATTGCCAACCCCGCGACGGCCCCCAGCAAAGTGGTGACGCGCTTCATGGTGATTCTTCTCCTGTTGGCCTCTTCTGAGATCCATTTTTGTCCAACCATGACCGCGGTTGCGAAAGGATTAACCCCCATTTCCGGGGGCGCACGAGGGCATTTGCGAAAATGACGTGCTGGCGCAACGCAGGGCGGTTATCCGCCTTGAACCAGCGGGTTCGAGGCTGCGCCGGGTTCCGGTTTCGGTTGTGATCGATTAACCTCGATTGCAGATTGAGCATCGCCTGCGCGTTGCGGGCTCATGCCGGGACAGGGTGCGCGGCGTTCCGTCCGCTCCCGGCACGGCTGCATAACGAAATGGGAGACAGGCGATGATCGCGATGGAAGCCGTGAGCTACCTGCTCTTTGCGGTTTATCTGGCGAGTTTTCTTGGCCTCAGCGCTTTGGCGGCGCGAAGGGCGGGCCGCTCCGTCTGGTTGTTCGGGCGCGGCGCCGAGCGTCAATGGCTTCCGGCTATGTTGTTCCGTCTAGCCTTTGCGGGAAGCGCGCTCTGGCCGCTGGCGCGCTGGCTGTTCGATGCCCGGCTGATCGCGCGCGATCCGGTGCATCTCGCGCTCGAGGGGATGGCCGGCGATGTTGTCGGGCATATCCTGATCGCCGTCGGCGCGCTCGTGGCGATGATGTCGCAGATGCATATGGGCGCAAGCTGGCGGATAGGCGCGGCGACAGGCGAATTAGGGGCGATGGTCGAGGATGGACCTTTCGCCTTTTCGAGAAACCCGGTCTTTCTCGGCCAGATGATCCTGTTCTCGGGGCTTTTTCTTGTCTTCCCGGATCTTGTCCAGGGCGCGCTCGTCGTCGCGCTCTTCATCGCCATCCTGGTGCAGGTGCGGATTGAAGAGCGGGTGCTCGCCCGCACGATGGGCACCCCCTATCTCGACTATTGCAAGCGTGTTCCGCGCTGGCTCGGCAGGACCGGGAAATAACGGACGGGAGTGAGCCCGTCCGGGCGTCCATCACTGGCGGGATGTCATTCCCACTCGATTATTGATTGGCAGCATAACGCCTTGAAATATCGTCATTAAAAATATTTTTCGCGGCGATATACCGTCAGCTATTCCGGCAAAACCGCTGGCTTTTGAAATTATTGGATCTTTCCGGGATACCCCGAAAAACCGTACTTTCGGGATCTATCGTCAAGCGAGGAACGCAGGAAACAATCCGAGTCGATCCGTGCATTCCGCCGATTTCACGACGTAGTCCTATCATCAAAGCCGTCGATTGTCACTGGACCGTCGCGCGTAGGACGATGGCTACGATCAAAGCAAGCAGCGTTAGAAGGCTCTTGCCCGATTGACCGTCTCGACAACTCCGGCCTCGCCCGCTTGTTGTCGATGAGGTGCCGCCGGAGGTGACTGCTGAGCGTGACGGCACTCAGGAAATTGATTGCAGCCGTAAAAGGTGGTGTCGTTGCGACCTTTGCGCTCAACCAATTCCCCGACCAGGCAACTGGGACACTGGTCGAGTTCCTTCCCCTCGATGGTTTCAAACCGGACCTCATTGCCGGCGATTTCGCAAAGCTCGCGAATGTAACGTGAGGGCTTGCGCCTATTGCAGAGGATGAACGTCCCTCTGCTGGCGCGGGTAAGCGCGACATAGAAGAGTCGGCGCTCCTCCGCGTAGGCGAACGTCTCCGGGCGCGGGATAACGAGATTGAGCAGCTCGTCATCTTCGATGCGGCTGGGAACGCCGTAGTCGCCCTCGCTGACATCAAGCAGGATCGTGTAATCTGCCTCAAGGCCCTTGGAGCGATGAAACGACATGCCGGCAACCTCGATCGCCGAAAATTCGGGGGGCTGACCGTGAAATGGATCCAACAGGTTGTAACGCCACAAGACCAGCACCTTCAGCTTTTGCCCGGTCTCACGCCGCCACTGGCTCGAAATGCCATCAAGAAAGGTGTTCAGGCGATCGAGCAGTTGGAAACAGGCTTTCGGGAAGCTTGGCTTTCGCCACTCCACGCTGACCGGAATGACCCGGATTGATCGCGGTATGGCGGCGCGCGTCGACCGCACTGTCTTCCTGATCTGGTCTGGATTGCGCTGAACGAAGCCCGCAGCAGTGTCGGCAAGCAGCTGGTTGCAGCGGTAGGTCTGTTCGAGCCGACCTTGCCAGCAGGCGCCAAAGTTCGCCTCGAACTGGGTGAAGATCGTAATGTCCGACCCGGCGAAGCGGTAGATCGACTGCCAATCGTCTCCGACAGCAAAAACCTTGGTGAAGGGCTTCTGGTGTTTGAGCGCCTTGATCAGATTGGCCCTCGGGTCCGAAATATCCTGAAACTCATCCACCAGGACCAGTGAATACGGGCTCTGATAGCGACCCGTCTCGACGAGGCGCACTGCGTCGCCGATCATCGAATCGAAGTCGATACGCTTCGCCTCGTCGAGCTTGCGTGAATAGGCTTCGGTGATCAGCCAGACAGCACGCGCGAAATGCTGCGCGCGGGGTTTGTCATGCAGGGACTTGGCCCGCTCGAGCAGCATCTCCAGCGTAAGCTGGCTAGCCCGGATATGCTTGATGCACACGCCGATCAGCTTCTGGTAGTGCGTGATCACCACCGGCTCGACCGCCTTGAGGATCTCGTCGACACTTTTCTCGGTCAGAGGAATTTCGCGTTTGGTCAGCTGTGCCTCGAGATGCGGCAACAGCGTCCCATCGCGCGCCTGTGCTGAGGTAGTCTCGAAGAAATCCAACTCTTCGCGCTTGTATCCGGCGCGTTTACCCTTGGTGTGCTCGGCGTAGTTCACAAAAGGCGACGAACCATCCGCGTTAATCGCAAAATGCTCATGGAACGAGTCGGTCAGCGGGTAATGGAAGTCAGGCTGAACAAAGCGCTCGCTCCCATCCTCCTCTTTGAATGAGATCTGCTTTTCATACTCGAACTCGACAGAGTGGACCCACAACCAGTTCGCGATCCGTTGCTCCTGAAGGGATTTCACATACACGTCTGCAAGTGTGCCGATGGTGCTACCGCCCTTGTCGTTGCGATCGGCGATGTAGCGATTGTAGTCCGCCTCCGAGTCAAAGACCTCCGCCGGAATGTCGGCCTTGGGCAAAATGGAGAGAAGGTCGATCCACAGGCGGCGAAACTCTTCATCAACCTCCATCAGCTCGAGTATGATCTTGTCAATCACACGGGCTTCGCCGGCGGGATGCTCGACCCAGTTGGCCAGTTGCGGTGGGCGGCCTTCCGTCTCTTCGATGATCCCTCGGCCGAGCGCGTGAAAAGTCGTCACCCGGCATTCCAACGCCTCCTCATCTACGTTCAGTTGCCTGGCGATCCGTTCCTTCAGCTCATCGGCTGCGCTCTTGTTGAATGCCAGAACAAGAATTTCGCTCGGATGGTAGAGCTCCTTTTCGAGGACATAGGCGACTTTCCCGACCATGGTTGCGGACTTGCCTGAGCCGGCCGATGCGACGAGCAGGTTGTTGTCTTCGAGACGGATGCAGGCCTCCCGCTGCTCTTGGGAAAGCGAAAATCCGCCAAGGTTGGCGAAGAATTTCCCGAACTTCTGCATCTCGTGAACAACGAAACTTTCGTTGTAGCGACTGCGGACGCCCGGGTCGGTGAGCATGGCAAAAGAGGTTGGCAGATAGCCTCTTAGGGTGCCGGGGATCAGAGCTGCATCAAACAACGGGTGCGCCAATGCCAGTGACGCCTTTCCCGGGACGCTCGCGATCGCCCGGCTAACGTCCGCATGAGCAAGATATTGCCTATTGCTGTCGGTGATCGCGCGAATCTTGCTGTCGACCTCGCGCAGGCGTTCCTTGTCGGAGTCGATAAGGTCCGCAAGGTGCAGATTCACGAAAGCCAGCAAGTCGTCGCGTAAAGTCTGTGCCGCCTTGGCCGTCAGGCCGGACAGAGCATCGATACGGCCCTTCGACCGGATCTCGACCGTGTGCCAAAGGAGAGCCTTGGTTGACGAAATAGACGAGATCTCAAGACACTGGATTTCGTCTTCGTGTGTTGATTTCAGGCTAATCCGGTCCTGAGAAGATGAGCTGAGAACCAGTTTCCATTTCTCTGACAGGAAAAGACGCGCCCAAAGGCCGGGCCGGTATGTGCGGGATCGACCAAATATTGGCGGTTTCATCGAGCCGCCCGGCCTGTGGCTGCGGCGTTCCGCAGAAATCGGGGGGTTTCCTCCCCTTCGACGTCGCTCATCTACCCCCGATCCCCCAGTTTCTTATTTGGCCGTGCTGTTCGCGCGCGCGGCTATATCGGCGCACCGCGCCATGAGCGCCTCGAACGGCTCCGCGTCAGCGAAGAGCAGCCCATCCTCGACCATCCGGGCATAGTCATCCTCCAGCGCCTTCGCGCCATCGCCAGCCGGAACGAGTTGCAGGCCGCCATTGACGGCTGCCCCGTAATCGATCGGCGAGCGATCAGCGGCTTTCTCTGCAAAGAACATCGACTTGTGGCGAGCGACCGCGTTCGCCAGCTCGCGATCCGCGAAGGCAGCGTCCGCAAGACCGGCTTCATCGAGCCGGGCGACATCATGCCAGTGCCGGGCGAAGCGGTCCCCACGCAGCCGGTCCTGGTGGCAGAAGACATGGATGGCGGTCGCCTTCTCCCAGAACGTCCGCTCGGCGTGCATGACGCGCGGACGTGCTGTCGGGAATATCAGGCCATCGATCAGGCCGGACGCATCGCAGACAACATCGCGCAAACTGGCCGGCTCGCCCGTCGACCGCGCGCCGAACTCCAGCATGACGCTGGGGGCGACATAGCCCGATCCGGTTGCGGTCGGTTCGTAGTCGATAAAGAGCCGATCACCTTCGACGCGGATCGCCGCAGCCAAACCTTCCGTTGCCAGGGCGTCGGCGATCACCGGCTGCACGACAGCGCCAACCCATTCCGGTAGCCGGCGACGAACCTCGCTGGACCAGCGCTTTTCCTCGCTTCGCGTTTTCGGCAGGCCCTCGCCATTGTCCCCGACCAGGTCGGGCGCGATGGCCCGAATGTCGTAGGTCAGATCCACATCCTCCGAAAACCGATGGATGACCTGATAGGCTTTCGACAGCGATGTGCCGCCCTTGAACACCAGATGCTCACCAAGCGGCGCCGTGTAGAGCGTGCTCAACGCCCACACCACCCAGACATCCTTTTCGAGCAGATGCGCGGGCCGCCCCGAACGATCCGCCGCGACGCCAAGGGCGTCGCGGCGATCCTGAGCCGAGAGGAGCAGGAAGGTTTCAGCCATAGGCCGCCTTCCCGACACTCTGCGCCAACCATGTCGGAAGCTGCGGCGCGGCCGCCACCAATTCGCCAAAGGCGCTGGGCGGCAGCTTTCGCTTCAATGTCCTGAGCGCAGTTTCGGCTTTCTCCGGGCCGAGCCAGGCCAAGGCCCGGACGGCCTCTCCCGCCGGCCGGTTGGCCAGAGCCAGTTGCCAGCGCGGGGCATGGCGCAATTCCACGACCTGCTTGCCGAGATTCATCTTCCGGCTGCGCCCGGAAGTCAGATAGACCGAGCGAACCGGCACCTGTGTCGTCAGGCCAAGGGCGTTTGCGGCCGCCGCACCGTTCGAGACGATGGTCTCGCCACGCTGGCTGGCAAGGGCCTCCACAGCCTGTTCAACCGACGGCGCGCGCGTTCCGAACCGACTGGCGACGGGGCGGAGATAGACACCGCGCCCAGCCCGGATGAGTTGTTCGCGCTCGGCCAGACGCGACAAGGCCTGGTCCACCGCGGCGCGATTGCCGAGATGGAGCAGCCCCTTAGCGGACACAGAAGCGCCCTCGGGCAAACCCGTCATATGCGACAGAATCTGTTCGGTCAGCCGTGTCATCGTCTTTCTCCTGTCAGGAACATACGCAGTTTTCTGACAGTTTTCAAGGAAACACATCCGGGACGGAAAGCTGGGACAAGGGGGAAAGCCTTCCCCTGCGGTCGAGCCTTGGGTCTCGCCCGACCCCTTCTGCGGGGAGATCCCCGCAACGCCCCCATAGAGTGAGAGTGCGGAGGGGTTTCCCGTGACGGGTCGAGGGCTGGAGAAGAGGTCTCCGGCGCCCGTCGCGGAGAACCGCGATGTTCAGGAAAAACCACAGCGCCCGTGTCGGCTCAGGCCGGACGAGCCTCTATGACGACATCACCGACAAGATCATCGCCGAGCTTGAGGCGGGCCGTGCTCCCTGGGTCCAGCCATGGGGATCGGCCACGGCCAAGGCGCCGCTCGCCATGCCCCGCAACGCTGCGACCGGACGGCACTATTCCGGCATCAACGTGCTGATCCTCTGGGGGGCGGTGATCCAGTACGGCTTCCCCGGTCAGAGCTGGCTCACCTTCCGCCAGGCGCTGTCGCTGGGCGGCAATGTCCGCAAAGGCGAGCACGGCACGACCGTCGTCTATGCCGACCGCTTCACGCCGGAGGACGAGAAACGCCGAGCCCGCGAGACCGGCGAGGACGCCGCCGCGATTCCGTTCCTCAAGCGCTTCACCGTCTTCAACGCCGCGCAATGCGACGGCCTGCCGGACGACATCGCCGCCATCGCTCCGCCGCCGCCGCCCGGCCTCATCGAGCCGCGCGTAGAGACTCTGATCGAAGCGACGGGCATCGATTTCCGCATCGGCGGCGATCGCGCCTTCTATGTGCCGGCGCACGACTATGTTCAGGTGCCGCCGCCGCAGGCCTATTTCGAGCCGATCAACTGGCACCGCACGGCCCTGCACGAACTCGGGCACGCCAGCGGCCATGCCTCCCGGCTCGGCCGCGACCTGACCGGCGGTTTCGGCACGAAAAAATACGCCTTCGAGGAGCTGGTGGCCGAAATCAACGCCGCCTTCTGCTGCGCGTCCCTCGGCATCGTGCCGACCGTCCGCCATGCCGACTATATCGGCGCCTGGCTCGAGGTGCTGCGCGAGGACAATCGCGCCATCGTCCGCGCCGCCTCTCAGGCCAGCAAGGCGGCCGATTGGCTGCTCGGCTTCCTGCCGGACGCCGATGTCGGCATGGCCGGCCACGAACGGGAAGCAGCGTGATGGACGCACATGGCGAAATCGGCCCACGCAAGGCTTAACAGTCCATTACCGACCTTGCCGTAGACTTCCCCCAGCCTTTGCAGGCAACAGGACGCAGTGGGATTCAAACTCGTGATGGAAAACACCTTGGGGCCAGACAACGCCATATGGGATGATGGTGAATGGGTGAGCTGGGATGAAATCAACCAGCAAATTCAATATAAAGAGTGGCGCGCGCGCTATCCCAATGCCGACCTGTCGCTTGTATCGGTCTTTGAGTCGCTGATCGGCACCGCCGAGGAATACTACCATCTCACCGGCAGACACCTGCAAGTATATGGCGACATTGGCGAGCTGTATGGCGCGATCACCCATGGCATCAAGCTGCACCGCAATTACGCCAAGGGGTCCGATGGCCGTCTTGGCAATGACTTCGTTGAGGTGAAAACCATCACGCCATTCAAGAACTGTGATGTTGTCGAGATCAATCTTGAGCGCAATTTCAGCAAGATCCTGATCGTGAAGATCAACGCGGATTTTGAGGTGCGAGGCAAGTTGATCGACCGCAAAGCCCTCCCCAAAGGCAAGGTAAGGGGGAACCGGCTACGCATCGACTGGTCGCTTGTGGAAGCGTAGCCGGCGATAGCAAGCCGCACTCCGACATGAATGGATTGTGTGTGACCCGATTAATGGGAGGCCTCGCGCGGCGTGACGATCCTGAAAACCGGAAAGGCGGGAAAGCGGGTCTCCGGCTTCACGCTTTTCCGCTTCTGCGGCGCTGCCCTTCTTAGAGTGAGAGGGCGGCGCTTCGCTTCGTGACGGGTTGGAGGTCGAGAGAGAGTCTCCCGGCCGCCCGTCGCGGAGTAACGAACATGGCGAGTGCCATCCAGAAGATCACCCTGTCGTCGGCGCGCGACATCCCCTTCAACAAGCTGGTGCTGAGCCAGTCCAACGTCCGCCGCGTCAAGGCCGGCGTCTCGATCGAGGAAATGGCCGAGTCCATCGCCCGACGCGGCCTCATCCAGAGCCTCCATGTCCGCCCGGTCCTCGACGCCGATGGCGCGGAGACCGGCATGTTCGAGGTGCCGGCCGGCGGTCGCCGCTATCGCGCACTCGAACTGCTCGTGAAGCAGAAGCGTTTGGCCAAGACGGCGACGGTGCCCTGCGTCATCGGCGACGCCAACAGCGACATCCTCGTCGACGAAGTGTCGCTGGTCGAGAACATGGAACGCGCACCGCTCCATCCGCTCGACCAGTTCCGAGCCTTTCAGGCCATGCGCGACAAGGGCATGACCGAGGAGGCCATCGCCGCTGCCTTCTTCGTCAACGTCACCGTGGTGAAGCAGCGCCTGCGCCTCACCTCCGTCTCGCCGACCCTGCTCGAAACCTATGCCGATGACGGCATGACGCTCGAACAGCTCATGGCCTTCACCGTCAGCCCCGACCATGCCCGTCAGGAGCAGGTCTGGGACGCGATCAAGGATAGCTGGCAGAAGGAGCCCTATCAGATCCGGCGGATGCTGACCGAGACCGCGGTTCGCGCCTCGGACAAGCGGGCCATTTTCGTCGGTGTCGATGCCTATGAGGCCGCAGGCGGCATCGTACTGCGCGATCTCTTCCAGTCCGACGACGGCGGTTGGCTGCAAGATCCCGTCCTGCTCGACCGTATGGTGGCGGAGAAGCTGAAAGCCACCGCCGATCAGATCGCCGAAGAAGGCTGGAAGTGGATCGAGGTCGCGGTGAGCTTCCCCTATGGCCACGACCACGGCTTGCGTGAGCTTTCCGGCACCACGGTCGATCTGACCGACGAGGAGCGTGCGACCCGCGAAGCGCTGCGCGAGGAATATGACCGGATCGAAGCGGAATATTCCGAGGCCGACGAGCTGCCCGACGCAATCGATCAACGTCTCGGCGAGATCGAGCAGGCCCTGGAGGCCTTCGAGAACCGTTCGGTCAGCTACGATCAAGCCGACATCGCAATCGCAGGCGCCTTCGTCAGCCTCGACGCCGACGGCGCGCTGTCGATCGACCGCGGTTATGTCCGCGCCGAGGATGAGCCCCAGGCCAAGCCCGATGGCAAGGCGTCCGAGGGCGACCAGCCCGATACGCCGGCCGTCCAACGCGCGGTCATCACCATCGGCGGCAAGCCCGCCGAGCCCGAGGACGATGAGGAAGACGGCATCAAGCCGTTGCCCGAGCGTCTCGTGATCGAGCTGACCGCCCATCGCACCCTGGCGCTGCGCAACGCGCTGGCGGAACATCCGCACGTCGCCATGACCATGTTGCTGCACAAGCTTCTGAGCGACACCTTCATTCACACCAACCCGTCCGGTTGCCTCGAGGCCAATGTCCGCCACATCTTCTTCTCGGCCCAGTCCGAGGAATTGAAGGACAGCCCATCGGCGCAGGCGGTCAACGATCGCCACGAACGCTGGGGGGATCACATCCCCGCTGACGATCAGGCGCTCTGGGCATGGCTGACCGATCTCGATGACGGCACGCGCCTGGAGCTTCTGGCGCTTTGCGTCAGCTACGGCGTCAATGCGCTATTCGAACGTCCGAACCCCTATTCCGGCTCGGGCGTCAGCCAGCATGGCCTCGACGTGCGTCTGGCGCAGGCCGACCGGCTCGCACGGGCTACGGGCATGGACATGGTGGCCGCAGGCTGGAAGCCCACGGTCAGCAACTATCTCGGCCGCGTGACCAAGCCCCGCATTCTCGAGGCCGTCCGCGAAGGCGCCGGCGAGCGGGCCGCGCAGCTCATCGACCACATGAAGAAGGGCGACATGGCCAAGGAAGCCGAACGCCTTCTGACCGACAGCGGCTGGCTGCCCGAACCGCTGCGCCTGGCGTCCATCGATGGCGATCAGCTTGAGTCCAGCGATCAGGCCGATACCGGCGAAGACACCGCCTTGCCGGACTTCCTCACCGAGGACGGCGAGGACGAAGACACCGACGAGGATGAGGTCCAGCACGCCGTCGCCGCCGAATAGCGCGGATCGCGCGGGGCGGCGCCGTTCGTCCCGCGCATCTCACCCCGATCTTCCACACCGCCCGGTCCCACGGTCGACAGCCTGAACGGCTGTGCCGTGCGGGCCGGGCATTCTCGTTTCAGGAGCCTGTCGTGGCCGACTATTTCACCCATTTCTCGTGCCTGCTCGATGTCGGCGCGCCCGAGAACGCCGCTCGCGCGCTCGACCTCTACAACCGCCTATCCGAGGCCGGCGCATCGGAAGAACCGCCTTCCGAGGGCTTCCTCCTCTCGATCCAGCCCGAGCATGGCGGCACGCAGCTCTGGATGCACGACGACGTCACTGGCGATCCCGAGCGCCTGATCCAGTTCGTGAAGCGCTGCGCCGCAGAGTTCGGTCTGACCGGTCGCTGGGGTTTCCAATATGCCAACACCTGCTCGAAGCCCCGGCTCGATGGCTTCGGGGGTGGCGCGCATGTTCTCGATCTCGCCAGCGGGGAGACCGTGGACTGGATCTACACCGATGGCTGGCTCGACCAGACCCTCTCCGACGAGGGAGGCCCGCTATGAGCATCCCGTCCCATGCCCAGAGCAATTTTCAGACGCTGCTGCGCGCTGCCGGTGACGGCAACCTTGCGCTCATGGAATGCCTCGATGCCGTGACCGGCGCTCCGCGTTACGTCATCTGCGCGGTAGGACGAAACGATGGTGATTTCGTCTTCACGCCTTTCGGCCACCTCGCCGACGGCAATCCCTATGACGCCTACCTGCCGCCCGACCCCGGCGATCCTGGCGGCTTCATGCATCCGGGCACGCCGGGAGAAGCGCCATGATGGACATCGACGCCATCTTCGCCGCCGATCACGAGCAACCGCCCGCCGAGCGGTCTCTCCCCTGGCTGGAAACCAGAGACGGGATCACGGTCGTCGTGGAGCCCAAGCCCCATTGGGCCAGCGACATGCGGGCCTTCCGGGCCGAGGCTCGCGAATATTGCGCCTATGCCGATTGGACCGCGAACGGCGCGCGCGCCCGGTTCTTCGGGCACATCGACACCAGCGGCGATGACCTGATCCGCAAGGCGCGCAGGCTCGTCGCCCGCGAGATCACCGACGGACACTGGGCCTGACCCCTCAAAGCGCCTCTGCCGCTCGGCCGAGGCGCTTTTTTCATGTCGGCAGCGACGTGTTCGAGAGTGAGAGGGCCGCCGGGACGGGTTTGAGTCCGGGTGGTCGAGAGAGAGCGCCGTTCGGACTTCCCGTTCCCGCTCTCCCGAGGTTCCAATCCATGAACATCATGTCACCCGTGGCCATTCCGGCTGCGCCCGTCCTCCGTGTATCCGCCGTTATCGTCGCCGCCGATCGGCTTCTCGCCTTGCTCGAACGCGGGCAGCGGATCGACAGCGCCGCGCTTCGCGTCGCCATGGAAACCGCCTTCGAGGCTTCCGATGCGAGCGGCGTCTGGGACTGGAAGACGGCCTATGAAGCCTGCGAATGCGCGACCGTCCTGTTCCTGCGCAAATACGGACGTGCGCTTTTCCGTAAAGCCGACACTCCGGCTGCACGGCTTTCCGCTTTGTCGAAAATCACCGGCTTGCTGCCGACGCACACCCGTCGCTCCGAGGAGAGCCAGGCGCTTCAGCAATTCTCGACGCCGGTCCCGCTCGGCCTCGCCGCCGTCGCGGCCGCCGCGATCACGCCGCGCGACATCGTGCTGGAGCCGTCGGCCGGCACGGGCCTTCTCGCCATCCTCGCCGACATCAGCGGCGGTTCGCTGCTCCTCAACGAACTGGCGGACACCCGCGCCGATCTGCTTGGCCAGCTCTTTCCGGCCCTCACCGTCACGCGCTTCGACGCCGCCCAGATCGACGATCATCTCCCGGCGAGCGCCGTTCCCTCCGTCATTGTGATGAACCCGCCGTTCTCGGTGATGGCGAACGTCTCCGGCCGTGTGGCCGACGCCGCCGCGCGCCATGTCGCCTCGGCCCTGGCTCGGCTGGCCGACGGTGGGCGTCTGGTGGCGATCACCGGCGCGAGCTTCGGTCCCGAGCAACCTACATGGCGTGACACCTTCGTCCGCCTTCAGGGGCGCGGCCGCGTCGTCTTCACCGCGGCGATCGACGGCGCCGTTTACGCCAAACATGGCACGACCATCGAGACGCGGCTCACCGTCATCGACAAGCTGCCGGCCGAAGACGCCAACCTGTTTCCAGCATCCCCCGGTATTGCGCTCGACGTCGCCGCGTTGCTCGCCTGGATCGATGCGCATGTCCCGCCACGGCTTCCCGTCGATCTGCCGGTCGTCACGCCACCCGTGTCCAACCCGGCGCCCCGCACCGTCCGCGGCTACCTCGCGCGGGCGGCCACCGTGCGTCCAGCCGCGCCATCGTCCATCGATCCGGTAGGGATCGAGCTCGCCTATGAGGCCGTGGACTGGATGCCACCCGAGGGCGCGCACCTCACCGAGGCGATCTATGAAGAATACGGGTTGCAGTCGATCCGCATTCCCGGCTCTCAGACGCATCCCACCAAGCTCGTGCAATCGGCGGCGATGGCGAGCATCGCACCGCCCAAGCCCGCCTATCGGCCGATGCTACCGACGGGCATCACCGATCTGCTGTCGGACGCCCAGCTCGAGACCGTCATCTATGCCGGCGAAGCCCATTCGGATTTCCTCGCCGGCTCCTGGACCGTCGATGCGACCTTCGATCTCGTCCAGGCGGCGCCGGCCGACGCCGAGAACAGCGTGCGCTTCCGACGCGGCTTCATGCTCGGCGACGGCACCGGGGCCGGCAAAGGCCGTCAGTCTGCCGGCATCATCCTCGACAACTGGCTACGCGGGCGCCGCAAGGCGGTCTGGATCTCCAAATCCGACAAGCTGATCGAGGACGCGCAACGCGACTGGTCCGCGCTCGGCATGGAACGGCTGCTGGTCACCCCGCTGTCGCGCTTCCCACAGGGCAAGCCGATCACGCTGTCGGAAGGCGTCCTATTTGCAACCTATGCCACGCTGCGCTCCGACGACCGCGGTGAGAAGGTTTCCCGCGTCCGTCAGATCGTCGAATGGTTGGGCTCCGATTTCGACGGAGTGATCATTTTCGACGAGAGCCACGCCATGGCCAATGCCGCAGGCGGCAAGGGCGAACGCGGCGACGTCGCCGCCTCGCAGCAGGGACGCGCGGGCCTCCGGCTCCAGCACGGCCTGCCGAACGCGCGCGTCGTCTATGTCTCCGCCACCGGCGCGACCACCGTTCACAATCTAGCCTATGCCCAGCGGCTCGGCCTGTGGGGCGGTGAGGATTTCCCCTTCGCCACCCGCGCCGAATTCGTCGAGGCCATTGAGGATGGCGGCGTTGCGGCCATGGAGGTTCTCGCCCGCGATCTGCGCTCGCTCGGCCTCTATACCGCCCGTTCGCTCTCCTACGATGGCGTCGAATACGAGCTGGTCGAGCATGCGCTGACCGACGAGCAACGCGGCATCTACGACGCCTATGCCGGCGCCTTCGCCGTGATCCACAATCATCTGGACGCGGCGATGCAGGCCGCCAACATCACCGGCAGCGACGGCACGCTGAACCGGCAGGCCAAATCCGCCGCCCGCTCGGCCTTCGAGTCCGCCAAGCAGCGTTTCTTCGGCCATCTGCTCACGTCGATGAAGACACCGACCCTGATCCGTTCCATCGAACGTGACCTCGACGCTGGCCACGCCGCCGTCATCCAGATCGTGTCGACGGGCGAAGCCCTGATGGAGCGCCGCCTAGCCGAGATCCCGACGGAGGAGTGGAACGACGTTCGCGTCGACATCACCCCGCGCGAATATGTGCTGGATTATCTCGCCCATTCCTTTCCGGTCCAGCTCTACGAACCGTTCACGGATGGCGAGGGCAATCTGTCCTCGCGCCCGGTCTATCGCGACGGCCAACCCGTCGAGAGCCGCGAAGCCGTCGCGCGCCGTGATGAGCTGATCGAACGCCTCGCATCTCTGCCACCCGTTCCGGGCGCACTCGACCAGATCGTTCAGCGCTTCGGCACCGACGTGGTCGCCGAGGTAACTGGTCGCTCCCGGCGCATCGTCCGCAAGTCGGGCGCCGACTCCATGGGCGAGCGTCTCGCCGTGGAGAATCGTGCGCCGTCCGCGAACCTCGCCGAGACCGCCGCCTTCATGGACGACCTGAAGCGCATCCTCGTGTTCAGCGAAGCCGGCGGCACCGGCCGCAGCTATCACGCGGAGCTGTCGGCGAAGAACCAGCGCCTGCGTGTCCATTACCTGCTGGAGCCCGGATGGAAGGCCGACGCCGCCATCCAGGGCTTGGGCCGCACCAATCGCACCAACCAGGCGCAGCCGCCGCTGTTCCGCCCGATCGCCACGAACGTCAAAGCCGAGAAGCGCTTCCTGTCCACGATCGCTCGCCGGCTCGATACGCTGGGCGCGATCACCCGCGGCCAGCGCCAGACCGGTGGCCAGGGTCTGTTCCGGCCCGAGGACAATCTGGAATCGAGCTACGCCCGCGATGCGCTGCGCCAGCTCTACCTCCTGATCGTGCGCGGCAAGGTCGAAGGGTGTTCGCTGGGGCGCTTCGAGTCCGCGACCGGCCTGAAGTTGATGGATAACAATGGCATCAAGGACGAATTACCGCCGATCACCACCTTCCTGAACCGCCTCTTGGCGCTCACAATCGAGCTTCAGGGCATACTCTTCACCGCCTTCGAACAACTGCTCGACGCCAAGGTGGCCGGGGCCATCGCCAGCGGCGTCTATGACGTCGGGCTGGAAACGCTGACGGCGGAGAGCTTTGTCGTCACCGAGCGCTCAACCATCTACACCCATCCGGCCACGGGTGCGCAGACGCGGCTGCTCACCATCACCGAGCGTCGCCGGAACCGACCGACCACGCTCGATGCGGCGCTCGGCTGGCTCGACGATCCGCATGCCCGACTGCTCGTCAACGAGCGTTCGGGGCGCGCCGCCGTTCAGGTGCCGGCGCCATCCATCATGCTGGATGATGGCGAGATCGAACGCCGCGTTCGGCTGATCCGGCCGATGGAACAGCATCACGCGACCATCGCCATGATGGCGGACAGCCATTGGCAGGAGGCGGATCGCGATACCTTCGCGGCCGTCTGGCAGCGTGAAGTCGCCGAGGTGCCGGCCTATACCGATGGCACGCTCCACATGGTCAGCGGTTTGCTCCTGCCCGTGTGGAAGCGCCTGCCGAACGAGTCGACGCGGGTTTATCGGCTCCAGACCGATGATGGCGAACGCATCATCGGGCGGCGGGTTTCGCCCGCCTGGGCCGCGAACGCGGCCTCGACGGGAACGGCCAATCTCAGCGGCGACGAGGCCTATGCCGCTCTGGTGGACGGCCGCACCATCCTCGACCTTGCAGACGGCCTTCAGCTTCGTCGCGCGCGGGTCATGGGCGCGAACCGGATCGAACTGTCGGGCTTCACCGAGGCCATGCGGGATCGCCTGCGCGCATATGGCCTGTTCAGCGAGATCATCTCTTGGAAGCTGCGTTTCTTCGTGCCGGTCGACGGCTCCGGTCCCGCCATCCTCGGCAAGCTGCTCGACACCTGTGCAATCGCACGGATCAGCGAGCGCGAGGCGGCGTGATGGCACTGCAGGACGCTTCCGATCTGGCTCACCGTCTCGGCCGTCAGGCCGAGGCGGTCTGTCGTCACTATCTCTCGAACGGCCAGCGCCAGGGCAACTATTGGCAAGTCGGCGACGTCCGCAACACCAAGGGCCGCTCAATGTTCGTGCGACTCAAGGACAGCCCGAAGGGCCGCGCAGGAAAGTGGACGGACGCCGCGACCGGGGAACATGGCGATCTTCTCGACATCATCCGTGAATCGCTCGGCCTCATTGACTTCATCGACATTGCCGACGAAGCACGCGCCTTCCTCAGCCTGCCACATCCCGAGCCGGAGCCGGCATCACGTCGCGGGCTGGCGCCAGCGCCATCGGGGTCGGCCGAAGCGGCAAGACGGCTCATCGCCATGACGCAGCCTATCGCCGGGACCATCGTGCAAACCTATCTGCGCGGACGCGGTATTGCGCTTCTGCACGGAACCGGAAACCTGCGTTTCCACCCGCGCTGCTACTACAAGCCCGACGATGGTCCGACCGAGACATGGCCCGCCATGATCGCCGCCGTCACCGACCTCACCGGCAAAATCACGGGCGCGCACCGCACCTGGCTCGCGCCCGACGGCTCGGACAAAGCCCCTATCGACACGCCGCGCAAGGCGATGGGCGCCCTTCTCGGCAATGCCGTCCACATCGGTGTGCCCGGCAGCGTGATGGCGGCAGGCGAAGGTATCGAAACCATGCTGTCGCTTCGTCAGGTCCTGCCCGATATGGCGATGGCGCCGGCGCTTTCGGCGGCCCATCTGGCCGCCATCCTGTTCCCTCCGGCTTTGCGGCGGCTCTATATCGTCCGAGACGACGATCCGGCCGGTGACGGCGCACGGGACATACTGATCGAACGGGCGAACGCTGAAGGAATCGAGGCTATCCCATTGTCGCCGGCATTCGGGGACTTCAACGAGGATCTCCGGCAGCTCGGCATCGATGCACTTCGGGCGGGCGTTCGAGTGCAACTCGCTCCAGAGGACGTCGCGCGCTTCATGAACCTGGCGGCGTAGCCGGAAAGGGCTGAGGGGCGGTGCGCAGCCGCCAAGCCTCGCAAGGATGCGCCAACCATCGGAAGAGGACCGCGCCTCGGCCTTCGAGAGGGCGATCGGCCGTCAGCCGGGCCGGATCGGCAATGGCTGCGGCCGACGATTTTCCGACGGCGCGTACCGCGCCTTTCCATCGCGAAACAAAATCGCCGGCCTTCGCCATCCTCCGCTGGCGCTTCGGCCCTCTCGCTGCGCTCGGGGTGCAGGTCCGTCCCGCCTGACGGCTTCGTCGCCATGAAGGCCGCGACGGTCGCGGTCCAACCGACGGAGCATCCCATGAGCGTGCATGACGACTACGAACCGCACCACGAATCTTCTCCAACCGACCACCTGATCCAGGATTTGCAGCTCCACGGCTATCGTCCCTCCGAAGACGAACTCGACCAGCGCCCACCTCCGGAAGATCGTATTATCGAAGGCGCCGTCGCCGACATCTTCGACGCCCTGGTCGCCACGATCACCGACACCAGCCTCGACTTCGATCTCCCCGATCTCCTCTGGTCGACCGTCAATATGTTCCATCGCGCCGTGGACCGGATCGAACAGAAACTCGACGACAACGAGCAGGGCCAAAAGCAGCTTCAACGCGAACAGGACGGCTCCGAGGTGAAGTCCCTCCAGCTCGAGCGTCTGCTCGACATCGGCATGAACCTGATCGACCGGCGCGACGGCATGGAAACCTTCCGCGAGGCCGCCGCCGAACGCTACTGCATCGCCACCGGCTCGCCCTGGTCGCAACGAACCGGATCACGGGTCAACCATCGCCACCTCACCGCGTCACTGATCGACAGTCGGGATTTCCTCGCCGCCAGGAGGCGCGCGGATACCGAGGTGCTCGTGCCCGCCGGGCCGAAGATCGCCTTTTCGGGCGGAGACACCGCCGACCACAAACACATCTGGGCCAAGCTCGATCAGATCCACGCCAAGCACCCCGACATGGTGCTGCTACACGGCGGCTCGCCGAAGGGCGCGGAAAAGATCGCCTCCCGCTGGGCCGATACCCGCAAGGTGCCACAGGTCGCCTTCAAGCCCGACTGGACGAAGCACGCGAGGGCCGCCCCCTTCAAGCGCAACGACCAGATGCTGAACGTCGTGCCGATCGGGGTCGTGATCTTTCCGGGCACGGGCATTCAGGACAATCTTGCCGACAAGGCCCGCAAGATGGGCATCCCGATCTATCGGTTCGGCTCGGGCGGCGCGTAAGCGCCGCCTGGACCCGGCCATCTTGAAAAATGATAGCAGATTTGCTATTCTGCCATCATCGCCAGCAAGTTCATGGAGGCGCTATCATGCCCGCAGTCACGATCCGGAATCTGTCCGACGCGACGCACCGCGCCCTCAAGGTGCGGGCGGCACAACATGGCCGCAGCGCCGAGGCCGAGATGCGCGACATTCTCGAAACGGCTGTTCGTCCCGATACGCGCCTTCGGCTTGGCAGTGCTCTCGCAGAGCGCAGCCGCCGCCTCGGCTTGACCAATGAGGATGTCGATGCCCTCGACCGCGCGCGCGACAGGACACCCGCAAAGCCGATGAGCTTCGAATGATCCTCCTCGACACCAATGTCATATCGGAGGCGATGAAGCCCGCTCCCGACGATGCCGTGCGTGCATGGCTCGACGAGCAGGCGGCGGAAACCCTCTTTCTCTCCAGCGTCACTATCGCCGAGCTGATGTTCGGCATCGGCACACTCCCCCACGGCAAGCGCAAAGACCGGCTCACCGAAGCCCTGGATGGGGTGATGGAATTGTTCGCAGAGCGTGTCCTGCCGTTCGACATCCATGCTGCGCGGCATTACGCGGATCTCGCCGTCAAAGCCCGAGCGGCTGGAAAAGGCTTTCCGACTCCCGACGGCTACATCGCCGCGATAGCAGTGGCCAAGGGCTTCGTCGTCGCCACACGCGATACCAGTGCATTCGACGCCGCCAACGTCGAGGTCATCGATCCCTGGAAAGCCGAACACTGACGGCCTGCCACGGTAGCCGGTGGTATTGGGCTGATCAGCAGAACTCGCCCCGGCGGTAAGCAGACAACCCGATCTCCTGATCGGACGACCACCCCCTCATCAAGACGCTGATCCTTGGTCCAGCCGATGGCCTGACGCCATCAACCCGTAAAGGGTCGGACTACGCATGCGCGTGCCGCCGCTCAGGCTACGCCTCACGCGGTGATTGCGGCCAACGGCCGAACACATCGGGCGCCTGTCAGCGGGGGATGGACCTCCGCTCAAACAGGAGCCAGGTCGATGTCCTTCCAAACCGCTCACGCCTTCGCCTTCAGCCTCGCCACAACCTTGATGGCAGCCATTGTCATCTACCGCGCCGGCGACGGCACGCTCTCGGTCACCCCGGCGGCTGAATACGACGGCGATGAAACCGCCATCGTCAACGAAATCGACCCCTTCGCCTCATGAGAGGCGAACAGGATCGCACGAACGGCGGATGCAGCGCGTTTCCGCTCCCACAACGACACGAATTCTGCTAATCTCGCAGTCGCGCCATGGTGGTGGTGGAGGCGCATCCTCCTGATCTTTTGCGAAAGACACCACCATGATCTTCATTGGCATTCTTCTCAGTATCGCCGCCATCGGGTTCCTCTGCTGGCTGCTTTTCACACTTGCAGTGTTCGCGCTGCCGTTCTTCGCGGGTGTGACGGCGGGCACCTGGGCCTATGACACCGGCGCCGGATGGCTTGGCGCGATTGTCGTCGCCTTCGTCGCTGCGGGCCTGACCTTTGGCCTGGGCCAACTCCTGCTCGCGACCGTCCGCCCGACTTGGGCGCGCCTGCTCATCGCCGTCGCTTTCGTCGCCCCAGCCGTGGTGGCTGGTTTCCATGCCACCCATGGCATCGTGAAACACACCATGCCCTCGGAGACATGGCAGACCGTGTTTTCGGTCATCGGAGCGGTGGCGGTCGGCATCGTCGCCTTCGCGCGCATCACCGGAATGGCGGCGGCCGGCCCATCGGCCGGGCATATCTCTCATGCCTGACCCCGCAACATCCATTGGGATGCGGCCAGATGGCGAATAGCAGCATCGCCCGCGTCATCCGGTTGACTCAGAGGGAGCGGATATACGGAGCATTTGCTTTGCCCGCCTGTCACGGCAGGGTGGAGCGCGTGGAGAAGACGTCAGCAGCGTCGCAGCCGTGGTCCTCCCGGTGTTGAAACATCTCATCAGGGCTGACGGAGCAGGGAAATGAGCGGCTCGGGCCGGTAGAGGGTATCGGTCGCCTGTGAACGCCAGTCAGGTCCCCGTGCCGCGCGCAAGGGTCGCCACCATCTCCGTCATCTACCCGCCAGCCCGCTCCAAAACGGCCTCTTCAATGGCCTGATCTGGCCGAAGGACGGCTGCGCCTCGAACGCCCATGCCACAACGGCTGGTCTCGACTTTCTTCCCCTGCCGGCTGCGCCGCCATTCCTCGCGAAACAACAAAGCCGCGCCTGCACCATCCTCCGCTTCGCTGCGGTCGCAAGCGATGTGTCGGCCTTCGCCTCCGGCCGGTCGATCGCCATCGAGGCCGCAATGGTGCGGGCTCGAAACGGAAAGCGGAGACTTAACATGGCGACCATCGGCACCTTCAAGAAGACCGGCTCGAACGAGTTCACCGGCGAAATCGTCACCCTCAACCTCCAGTCCAAGGGCGTGCGCATCGTCCCCGACCTGCGCGCCAGCGGCGAGAACGCCCCCAGCCACCGGATCCTGGTTGGCCGCGCCGAGATCGGCGCCGCCTGGTCCAAGCGCTCCAACGAGGGCCGCGACTATCTGGGCCTCAAGCTCGACGATCCGAGCTTCACCGCTCCGATCTATGCCAACCTCTTCGATGACGAAGACGGCGAGGGTTACTCGCTGATCTGGTCCCGCCCCAACGGCCGCCGCGGCGACTAAGGCGGGCTCATCAAGGCCCCGGCCGAACGGCCGGGGCCTTAGCCTTTTCCGGCGACCCAAATGGAAGGTGAAATGCCGGCCTGTCGGCGATCAATCGCCCCCACGACGACCGAATCAGTCGTTCGGGCCTTGAGCCGACGCGAACACCCAAGGTCGGCAATATTGCTCGCTCCAGACGCAAACTCCGACTATAATAGCCGTAGTTCTGGCGTGCGTATTTGTGATGGTGGGAGGTGATCATGCATGATCACCGCCCGACAATCACGGGCCGCACGCGCGTTGCTGGGTTGGACGCAGGAGACGCTCGCTGGCAAGGCTCGCATAGCACTGACCGCGCTCAAGCGCCTCGAATCCGCAAACGGTCTCGAGGTGTATGAGACGACACGCGATCAGGTGCGAAGGGCTCTTGAAGCCGCTGGCATCGTCTTCCTGTCGACCGACCGAGGGCAAGGAGTGCTGTTGGTCGATGATAGCGGAAACAACCCCAATCGATCCAATCCCTCGCGCTGACCTGCGGGCGGAAAAGCTTGCTGTCGCACGCGATCGATCCATTTCGGATCAAACTTGGTTAATAGACAGACGTCGCCTATCCACCGAGTCTGCATCATGATCGAGCCATTCGCTGACCTCGCCCCGTCCGGACAAGATCTCACCGACTATGACAGGTCGCACGTCAAGCTCTACATGCGCCTGCTGGATGCGGCCGCCGACGGCGCCCGTTGGGAGGAAGCTGTACAGGTCCTGTTCGGCCTCGATCCTGCCCGCGAACCCGAACGCTGCCGACGCATCCACGACAGCCACCTAACACGTGCGCGCTGGATGACCCACACCGGCTATCGACACCTTCTTCGGCAGGCGCACGGCTGATCGGCGCCGGCCGGTGTGATGCCCTTTCGACATCACCCGATGCTCTCCCCCAGACTTCCAACATGCGCCCGGTCCAGCGAAGGTTATGCGCTCGACTTGCACGCACCATGCGGGAGTTGATGCGATGAGGCCCGATACATCAGACTGGCGAAACGATCACAGCTACGATTTCCTTGACGCGCTGCCGATCGAGGGCCTCGCCTGGGAATGCCTTCGCAGACACCATCTCTATCAAGACCAATACGCCAGCCTGGTCCGTACCAGCGCTGAAACCCTGCCGCTGCCTCACAAACAGCAGCAGCGTTGGGGGTTGCGATTTCCCTGCAAGGCCAGGTCTTTCCGCAACACAGCAACAGGTGACATGGTCGCCATCGAGCGATCCAGCCATCGTCCTCTTGTCAAAGCGGCCAGACTTCCTGCCGGCTGCCCCAAATACGCTCGCCGACAGATTCGCTGCGGAGCGTAACGGCCCTGAAGGGGCATATTCCGCTCTTCCCGAGCACGAGCTGCAGACACTGTTCCTTCCCGGCACGTCCCCGAGCGATCGGCTTGCGGCGGTCATCCCGATCGATGACGACATCCTCGACCGCATCGACGCGCTCTCACGGCTCGCGCGCGCCTGGCTCGGACGTCCGCCGTTGCGCGATACGCGCATGACCGCCGATCAACGCCGTCGCTTTCGTCTGAGACTTCGTGCCGCTGACGGTCGCATGAATGGCGCCACCTATCGCGAGATCGCCATTGCGATCTATGGCGCGGCGCGCGTCGATACCGAGCCCTGGAAAACATCGCCGCTACGCGACGCCGCGATCGCCTTCGTCGAAGCCGGACTAGCGCTCATCGACGGCGGCTATCTGCACCTGCTCCGGCATCGCCGCCGCCCTTAGCCGGCGCAACGGCAGGGGTGGGGATTTCAGCCACCTCAACTTCCCCATCCCTGCAGCCGACAATCCTCCGCCACCGTGGTCGTTGTCAGCCGCTGATCGCCAGCGGCCCCCAGCACCCCCACGGAGGCCCGCCCCATGCGACCCGATATCGCCGCGATCCCGCCACGCTACCTGCGGACCAAGGAAGCTGCCGAGTTTCTCAGCCTGTCCGCCCGCACCCTCGAGAAGCACCGCACCTATGGAACCGGCCCCGCATACCGCAAACTCGGTGGGCGTGTCGTCTACTCGGTCGACGACCTCGAAACCTGGGCGGATCGCGGCGCCGTCACCTCGACCTCCGATCCGCGCGGCTCCGTTCTGCCTGCGAAGCGTCAGACGCTGCCGACCGGCCAGAGCGCCGGCCGATACGCACGCTGATCGCGGCCGGTTCCCTTCATGGTGGTGCGGCGTCGTGACCTTTCGGAGCGTGGACAGCTCGATCTGTTTCGCGCGCTCCCCGGCGACTTCGCGCCACGAGACGCGCAGGATCTCATGGCCTATCCTTTCTTCTCCCTCTCCAAGTCCCATCGCGTCGCCCCGATCGACTTTTCGGCCGGCGACATCACGATCCGCGTCGAGGCCGTGCCCGATCATGGCATGGCCACGATCTGGGACGCCGACATCCTGATCTGGGCCGCCAGCCAGATCGTCGAAGCCCGCGACAACGGGCTTCGCACGTCCAGGCTGATGGCAGCGACGCCCTATGAAATCCTCACCTATGTCGGGCGCGGCACGTCGTTGCGCGACTATCAGCGCCTCAAGGCGGCGCTGGACCGGCTGCAATCGACCACCATCTCGACTTCGATCCGCCAGCCCATTGAGGGCCGCCGCCACCGTTTCTCATGGATCAACGAGTGGCAGGAGCGCACCGACCGCCATGGGCGGCCGGACGGCATCGAGCTGATCGTCCCCGACTGGTTCTACAAGGCCGTCCTCGACGACGCTCTCATCCTCACCATCGACCCGGCCTATTTCCATCTCACCGGCGGCCTCGACCGCTGGCTCTACCGCATCGTGCGCAAGCATGGTGGCCGCCAGCGCGACGGCTGGCGGTTCGACCTGCGCCACCTCCACGTCAAATCCGGCAGCCTGTCGCCGTTCAAACGCTTCGCGTTCGAGCTGCGCGACATCGTGCGGCGCCAGCCGCTGCCCGGCTACGTCCTGTCGCTGGAGGTGGAAATCAGCGGTCGGACGCTGCTCGCTTTCGAGCCGCTCCCGACCTGTGGAAAACCTGTGGACGGGCTCGTGCTATCGGGAACCCGGACTATCGTGCCATCGGGAACCCGAGGCTCGTGCTATCAGGAACCGAAACCGGCCTTAACGTCTGGAAATCGCAGGCGGATTCACGCCCTTAACTTAGAGTCTAACCAAGAATCTAACTTTGAAGAGCGCGCGCGCGATGTGGAAAGCCTCATCCGCGGCACCGCTAGAAGCCTCAGCGTAGCCGCGAAAAAGAGCTTTCCGACCGCACCGTCCGCCCCCCGAAGGGCCTCCGGCGACATCCGCTCGTCCGAGGTCGGCGATCCCGAAGCGCCCCGGCTTCCCCTCGATCCACCGGGGGGACGCCGATGATCGTCGCGCTCCTCAACCAGAAAGGCGGCGTCGGGAAGACGACGCTCGCGCTCCATCTCGCCGGTGAACTCGCCGGGCGCGGCCGCCGTGTCACGCTGATCGACGCGGACCCGCAAGGCTCGGCGCTCGACTGGTCGCAGCAGCGCAGCCGCGAGGGCCTGCCGCGCGCGTTCGGCGTCGTCGGCCTGGCGCGCGATACGCTCCACCGCGAAGCACCCGAGCTGGCGCGCGATGCCGATCACATCGTCATCGACGGCCCGCCGCGCGTCGCCGGCCTCATGCGCTCGGCCTTGCTCGCCGCCGACCTCGTGCTGATCCCGGTGCAGCCGTCGCCGCTCGATGGCTGGGCCTCGGCCGAGATGCTGTCGCTCCTCACGGAAGCACGCATCTACCGGCCGCAGCTCGTCGCCCGTTTCGTTCTCAATCGCTGCGCCGCGCGCACCGTCATCGCCCGCGAGACCGCCGAGACGCTCGCCGATCACGATCCGCCGGTCCTCGCCGCGACCATCGGCCAGCGCATCGTCTTCGCCGACGCCGCGCAGTCCGGCCGGCTCGCCTCGGAGATCGATAGTCGATCGCCCGCCGCCCGCGAGATCGCCGCGCTCGCATCCGAGATCGGACGGCTGCGCATCGGCGACGGAGGCGTGTCATGACGGCCCGCGTCGAGAAGCGCGGCTTCGCCACGCGCCCCGCCGATCCCGAGCAATGGATCAGGACAGCCGAGATCCCGCCGCGCGCCTCCGAGGCGAGCGCCTACACGGCGCGCCTCACCATCGACGTGACGCCCGAGCTGCGCGGCCGGATCAAGATCGCGGCCTTCGGGCGCGGCGTCACCGTCGCCGACATGCTGCGCGAGTTGCTCGCCCGAGAATTTCCCCCGCCCCCAGGAGACCCCACATGACCGGCACCGCGGCCCCCCGCGTGCGCGGCGGCCCGATGCCGTCCGCGCTCACCCATGATCGCATGACCCGCGTCGAATTGACGTGGATCGAGAAGAAGATCGAATATTGGATCAGGTTCGGCCAGGCAGCGCACGAGCAGATCGTCGACCGCCACCAGCGCATTCTCTCTTTCCGGCCGAACACCGTCTTCGCCTTCGTCCGATGGGCGGCCAACGACTTCGGCACAATCATCTCGCGCATCGACATCGTGCGCGCGGTCGAACCGGGCGAGGCTTATCAGACGCTGCCCTTCGTGCGGCCGGGCGGCGAAATCCTGCTGAAGATCGAGGGCTGGCCAAAGGTCGAGGACGTGCTGCGCCACGTCGATGCGATCGAGGCGATCGGCATCGATGCGGACGCCGTTTCGCCGGACCACTGGCGGCACGTCCACAACCGGATGGCCGCCGCTCAACGCCCACGCGCCTATACGCTCGAACAGCATCGCGCCTTCCTCCTGCGCCGGAAGGTTCAGCCATGACGCGCGCCGGCCTCATCGCCGTCATGGCGCTCGCCACGTTGGGCATCGGCTATCCGGCGCTTACGCCGATGCCGATCAAGCTCATGTGGAACGCCTCGGCCAGCGCGCCCATCGGCCTTTATTCCATCGACTTCGACGCGCCGTTCGACGTCACCGATCTTGTCGCGGTCGACGCGCCCGAACCGCTCGCCGCCTTAATGGCCGCGCGCGGCTATCTGCCCAAGGGCGTGCCGCTCATCAAGCGCGTGCTCGGCGTGTCCGGGCAGACCGTATGCCGAACCGGCCGCGCGATCACCGTGGACGGGATCGCCATGGGCGCGGCGCTGGAGCGCGACCGGATCGGTCGGGAGCTGCCCGTCTGGCATGGCTGCCGCCGCATCCAGACCGGCGAAGTTTTCCTCATGAACTGGCAGGTCCGCGACAGCCTCGACGGACGCTACTTCGGCCTGACCTCCACCGACCAGATCATCGGCCACGCGGTCCCGCTGTGGACCGACGAAGACGGCAACGGCCGCTTCGAGTGGCGCGCGCCGACCCACTGACGGGCGCGCGGCCATCGCCTTTCCCTGACCAACCAGCCCACCAACCAGAAGGAGACTGACAATGCCCAACCATCTCTTTGAACCGACCGCCAACGGCTATGCCGGCCGCGTCCGGCTGTTCGGCATCGACGAGGCGATCGTGCTCGTCGGCATCGATCCGGGCGACGCCGAAAACGCGCCGGCCTATCGCATCCACCTCGACGACGAGGACGGCCCCGAGATCGGCGCGGCGTGGAAACGTGTCGGCGAACGGGTCGGTGACTACATCGCCCTGGAGATCGACAGCCCGCTCTTTCTGACCGTGTTTCGTCCGGCGCTGTTCCAGGCCGACGACGACGGCCGCACCTTCCGGCTCGCCTGGAAGCGGCCCCGGCAGCGCGAAGACCGGAGCTGACCGATGCCGGCTCCGATCATCTCCATGCTCGCGGCCCGGCGTATTGGCCGGGCCGGATCGGCATGTCGCCGCGCCGTTCTCGCCACCCTCGGTGTGCTCGCCTTCTGCGCGGGGCCGACCGGGGCGACGGCGCAAACCGCGCCGGTCGCCCGTCCGTCCGCCGCCGATCCCTACGCCGCCCACATCACCGAGGCGGCGCAGCGGTTCGGCATCCTCGAACGCTGGATTCGCGCCGTGCTGCGCGCCGAAAGCGCGGGTGATGTGCGCGCGATCTCCTCGGCGGGCGCGTTGGGGCTGATGCAGGTCATGCCCGACACATGGGCCGGCTTGCGCGTCCGCTACCGTCTCGGCCGCGACCCCTATGACCCGCGCGACAACATCATGGCGGGCGCGGCCTATCTGCGCGAAATGTGGGACCGCTACGGCGATGTCGCCGCGATGCTCGCGGCCTACAACGCCGGTCCTGGCCGCTATGACGATCATCGTGCGACGGGCCGCGCCTTGCCGGCCGAAACGCGGGCCTATGTCGCCGCGCTCGTGCCGGTTCTCGGCGGCGCGGCCGCACCCGAGACGTCCGTCGGGCGAGCCGACCCGCCGCCCGACTGGCGCGAGGCGGCGATCTTCGTCGTGCGTTCCGCCGACGCTCGTTCGGCCGCTTCACCGCCGGGCAATCCGCGTTCGGACGACAGCCGCTCCTCCGTCACGGCGCGGTCATCCGATCCGGCCGAGACATCGGATTCGCCCCTTGTCGTCGCACGCTCCAGCCCCGGAGAGCGCCCATGAGAGCGCCCATGAGCGTGCGGACCGTCCTTCGCATCCCCTCGCATTCCGGCGTGTCATGGAGGGGACAAGGGGCAGAGGCAGGCAGAACAACCGGACGATGGCGAGATAAAAAGGCGCACGGTGCGCTTCGGTCGGTCGGTTGTTTTTGTTCAGATTTTCGGCGCGTTCCGCACCGTGCCGCGCTTTCGCGCACCGTGCGCTGCGCACCCATCTACTTGAATTTCCTGTTCCTTTCGCACCGTGCGGGGCTGCGCCATGGCCGATGACAGCGAAATCCGCGTCCGGCCTGGGCGCATCCGCTCGACCCGCGCGCAGCAGGCGCGGCCTTTCATTTCGCAGGCGCTCGCCGCCGCGCAGAAGGCCGGGGGCCGCGTCTCCCGCTCCGGCAAGATCACGCCCGGCAACCGCTCGCGCTTCGGGCGCGGCCAGCGCGCCAGCATCCAGGCCAACCGGCTGCTCACCGGCCGCTCACGCATCGTCGTCATCAAGACCCGCGTGGTCCGCCATAGCGCACGCGCCGCGCCGCTGGCTGCGCACCTCTCTTATCTCCGGCGCGACGGCGTGACCCGAGACGGGGAAAAGGCGCGGCTGTTCGGGCCGGAAGGCGACAATCTGGATGCCCGCGACTTCGCGGCGCGCTGCGAGGACGACCGGCACCATTTCCGCTTCATCGTCTCGCCGGAGGACGCCGTGGATATGGCCGACCTGAAGACCCACGCCCGCGAGCTGATGGGGCAGATGGAAAAGGATCTCGGCACGAAGCTCGATTGGGTCGGCGTCGATCACTGGAACACCGACAATCCCCACATCCATATCATCGCGCGCGGTCGCACCGACGACGGCCAGGACCTCGTGATCTCCCGCGACTACATCAAGGAGGGAATGCGCGCCCGCGCGCAGGATCTCGTCACGCAGGAACTTGGCCAGCGCACCGATCTGGAGATCAACCGCAATCTGGAGCGGCAGGTCGAGGCCGAACGCTGGACGCAGCTCGACCGGCAGCTTGTCCGCGACGCCGGCAGGTCCGGCATCATCGACCTCGCGCCGCAGCCCGGACAGCAGCCGGACGAATTTCATGCGTTGAAGGTCGGCCGGCTGCGCACCCTCGAAATCCGTGGGCTCGCCGGACAGGTCGGGCACCAGCAATGGTTCATCAAGCCCGAGGCCGAAGCGACGCTGCGCGAACTCGGCGAGCGCGGCGACATCATCAAGCGGATGCACCGGGCGCTGACGACAAGCGGTATCGAGCGCGGCTCGGCCAGCTACGTCCTTGCCGGCGAGAGCCTCGACGTTCCCGTCATCGGCCGCCTGGTCGAACGCGGCCTCGACGACGAGCTGAAGGGAACGGCCTACGCCGTGGTCGACGGCGTGGACGGCCGCACCCACCACATCCGCCTGCCGCATCTCGACGCCACCGGCGACAGCCCGCCGGGATCGATCGTCGAGCTGCGCACCTATGAGGACGCGAAAGGCGATCGCCGTGTCGCGATCGCCGTCCGCTCCGATCTCGATCTCCAGCATCAGGTGAGCGCGACCGGCGCGACCTGGCTCGACCGCCAATCCATCGCCCGCGAACCTGTCGCCATGTCGGACGGCGGTTTCGGCGCCGAGGTGCGGGACGCGATGCGGCAACGCGCGGACCATCTGGTCGGCGAAGGTCTCGCCGAGCAGCAGGGCCGCCGCGTCATCTTCTCCCGCAACCTGATCGAGACGCTGCGCCGCCGCGAAGTCGATGCCGTCGCGGGCCGGCTCGCCAAGGAGACCGGCCAGCCGTTCAAGCCGGCGGAAAGCGGCGAATATGTCGCCGGCACCTATCGCCAGCGCCTGACGCTCGCCTCCGGCCGCTTCGCCATGATCGACGACGGCCTCGGCTTCCAGCTCGTGCCCTGGTCGCCATCCCTCGACAAGCAGCTCGGCCGCCACGTCTCCGGCGTCGCCCGCGACGGCGGCGGCGTCGATTGGGACTTCGGGCGCAAGCGCGGGCTCGGCCTCTAGGCTCAACAGAGAAGGAACATCGCCATGTCCGCGACCAAAATCCTATGGGGACAGATTCTGATCGTCTTCCTCATCGTCCTCTCCACCACCTGGGGCGCGACTGAATATGTCGCCTGGAGCCTCGGGTTTCAGGCGCAGCTCGGGCCGCCCTGGTTCGTCCTGTTCGGCTGGCCGTTCTACCATCCGCCCGCCTTCTTCTGGTGGTGGTTCTCCTATGACGCCTATGCGCCGGAGATCTTCACCCAGGGCGCGTTCATCGCCGCATCCGGCGGCTTCATCGCCATCGCCGTCGCGATCGGCATGTCGGTCTGGCGGGCGCGCGAAGCCAAGGACGTCGCCACCTATGGCTCGGCGCGCTGGGCCGGGAAGGAAGAGGTGAAGGCCGCCGGGCTGCTCGATCCTGATGGCGTCGTGCTCGGCCGCTATGACCACGAGTATCTGCGCCATGACGGGCCGGAGCATGTGCTGTGCTTCGCGCCGACGCGCAGCGGCAAGGGCGTCGGGCTTGTCGTGCCGTCATTGCTGACCTGGCCGGGCTCGGCCATCGTTCACGACATCAAGGGCGAGAACTGGACGCTGACGGCGGGCTTTCGCGCGCACCACGGTCGCGTGCTCCTCTTCGATCCGACCAACCCGAAATCCTCGGCCTACAATCCCTTGCTCGAGGTGCGCCGCGGCGAGTGGGAAGTCCGCGACGTGCAGAACATCGCCGACATCCTGGTCGATCCCGAAGGGTCGTTGGACAAGCGCAACCATTGGGAAAAAACCAGCCACTCGCTGCTGGTCGGCGCGATCCTGCATGTCCTCTATGCCGGCGACGACAAGACGCTCGCCGGTGTCGCCGCCTTCCTCTCCGATCCGAAGCGCCCGATCGAGTCGACACTCGCGGCGATGATGAAGACCAGCCATCTCGGTGAAGCGGGGCCGCACCCCGTCATCGCCAGCGCCGCGCGCGAACTGCTCAACAAATCCGATAATGAACGTTCCGGCGTGCTCTCCACCGCCATGTCGTTTCTCGGCCTCTATCGCGATCCCGTCGTGGCGGAAGTCACGCGGCGCTGCGACTGGCGGATCGCCGACATGGTGGGCGACAAGCTCCCGACCACGCTTTACCTCGTCGTGCCGCCATCCGACATCAATCGCACCAAGCCGCTGATCCGCCTCATCCTCAACCAGGTCGGCCGCCGCCTCACCGAGGATCTGCAAGCCAAGGCTGGGCGTCATCGCCTGTTGCTCATGCTCGATGAGTTTCCGGCGCTGGGGCGGCTCGACTTCTTCGAGAGCGCGCTGGCCTTCATGGCGGGCTACGGCCTCAAAGCCTTCCTGATCGCGCAGTCGCTCAACCAGATCGAAAAGGCTTACGGCCCGAATAACTCGATCCTCGACAACTGCCATGTGCGCGTTTCCTTTGCGACGAACGACGAAAGGACCGCGAAAAGAGTCAGTGACGCGCTCGGCACCGCGACCGAGATGAAGGCGATGAAGAACTATGCCGGGCACCGGCTGTCGCCCTGGCTCGGCCATCTGATGGTCTCGCGCTCGGAGACCGCCCGCCAGTTGCTCACCCCCGGCGAGATCATGCAGCTCCCGCCGAGCGACGAGATCGTCATGGTCGCCGGCACGCCGCCGATCCGGGCCAAGAAGGCGCGCTACTATGAGGATGCCCGCTTCCGCGAGCGCCTGTTGTCGCCCCCCGACCTGAAACGCCCCGACACGCCGCGCCCGGACGATTGGAGCAGCCTGCCGATCCCGACGCGGCCCAAGGCAGGCGATGTCCAACCTGCCGATCCGTCCGACGACGAGGACACCACCGATTCCGAACGCCGGCTGCAACCCGAACTCAGCCGCGCCAAGCCGACGGAAAAGAAGGAACCCATCGCCAACGAGTTCGAGATCGAGCTTCCCGACGAGAGCGACGAGGACGCCGCGCGCAACCGGCGCCTGATCCAGCAGGTTCAGGGCGTCGCGCGCCAGGTGTCCCTCGATCCCAATGACGGCATGGAGCTGTGAGCACCATGACCGGCCATCGGAAGAAATCGAAGTTCACCGTCTATCTCGACCCCGACGTGACGCAGGCGCTGGCGGATTTCGCCGCGCGCCGGGACCAGTCGCAATCCATGATCGCGGAAGCCGCCATCGCATCCTTCCTGTCGCCCGACGATGCCCAGCGGCGCGAGGTCGTCGTCGCCAAGCGCCTCGACCAGATCGACCGCCGCATGACCCGCCTGGAGCGCGACGTCGGCATCGCCGTCGAAACGCTGGCGGTGTTCATCCGCTTCTGGATCACGACCACGCCGGCCTTGCCGGAGCCTGCCGCGCAGGCGGCGCGCGCCAAGTCGGCCGAGCGGTACGAGGCGTTCATCACCGCGCTCGGCCGGCGGCTCGTCAAGGGTCCGAAGCTGCGACAGGAGATCCCGGAGGACATTGATTCAGCAAAGGCCGATCAAGGGGCGCAGGATTAGCCGTCTTGTATGGGGCGACCGGGAGGCGTATATACATCTACGTATGCACAGGAGATTCCCATGCCCCATATCGCCAAGGTCTTCCAGTCCGGCAATTCCCAAGCCGTTCGGCTGCCGAAGGATTTTCGCTTCGCAGTCGATGAAGTCGAAGTTTTGCGTGAGGGCGACTCCGTGATCCTGCGCCCGAGGCCGGACGCCTCCAAACGCTGGACGTCGCTGCGGGCGGCTATCGAGCGCGGCTTCAGTGCGGACTTCATGGCCGAAGGCAGGGAGCAGCCTGAAGAGCAGAACCGTCCCGATCTCGATCAGGCATTTCAATGACGAAATGGCTTCTCGACACCAACGCTGTCATCGCGTTGGTCACACGTCGCTCGGAACCTCTCCTGCGCCGGGTCGAAGCGACCGAACCCGGCGCGCTCGCGGTCTGCTCCATTGTCGCCCATGAACTCTATTTCGGCGCCTATCGCAGCCAGAAGGTGGAGTTCAATCTGGAGACGCTTCGCCTTCTCTTTACCGATCTCGAAATCCTCGATCTTGATCGCGAGGACGCGCGAGCGGCCGGAGAAATCCGGGCAACGCTTGCACGGCGCGGCACACCGATCGGTCCCTATGATCTCCTGATCGCCGGTCAGGCGCTGGCGCGCGGCCTGCCGCTCGTCACCAACAATACCGCGGAGTTCGAGCGCGTTGCCGGATTGCGGCTGGAAGACTGGACCAGGGATTGACGCTGGCGGCAACAGCGCCGCGCTCTCGCCCGTAGAGCAATTCGAGCAAGCACAGGCCGCTGCTTCGTGATCGGCCGCCTCCCAAGAGGGGCCGAAGCTGCGACAGCCCCCGAAGACGTCTCCGAGTCGGAGCCGTGACGATCGCGCGCGTCATCTGGTGAGCCTCGCGGCGGCATCAAGATCAGAGCCTCACCGCCGTTCTCCTGTATTTGCACGCCACGCTACTACTACGACCGATACTTGTTGAACCGGCCCGATTTCGGGCTCTTTTAATCGACCCCATTCCGGGGACTGTCTGTGGCGCCTCGTGAGGAAACGGGGCCGACATGACCACTTCACATCAGAAACCGGAGGCGATCCAGCGCGGCGCGCGGATGCTGCGCACCGCGCTCGGTCCCGCCATTTCGCGGTTTCTCGAAGACGCAGGCATTGTCGAAGTGATGTTGAACCCGGATGGCCGCATCTGGGTGGACCGGCTTTCCGAGGGTCTGGCCGATACCGGCGAGAGGCTGTCGGCCGCGGACGGCGAGCGCATCGTGCGCCTGGTCGCCCACCATGTCGGCGCGGAGGTTCACGCCCGGTCCCCGCGTGTCTCGGCCGAGCTACCCGAAACGGGAGAGCGGTTCGAGGGGCTTCTTCCGCCCGTCGTCGCCGCACCGGCCTTCGCCATCCGCAAGCCCGCCGTCGCCGTCTTCACCCTCGAAGATTACGTCAATGCCCGGATCATGACCGCCGACCAGGCCGCGACACTGCGGGCGGCCGTCGCATCGCGCGCCAACATCCTCGTCGCGGGCGGCACCTCCACCGGCAAGACCACGCTGACCAATGCGCTGCTCGCCGAAGTGGCGAAGACGCAGGATCGCGTCGTCATGATCGAGGACACGCGCGAGCTGCAATGCGCCGCGCCCAACCTCGTCTCCATGCGCACCAAGGAAGGCGTCGCCACGCTTTCCGATCTCGTCCGCTCGTCGCTGCGCCTGCGCCCCGATCGCATTCCCATCGGCGAGGTGCGCGGGAGCGAGGCCCTCGACCTCCTCAAAGCCTGGGGCACCGGCCACCCGGGCGGCGTCGGCACCATCCACGCCGGCACCGGCATCGGCGCGCTGCGCCGCCTCGAACAGCTCATCCAGGAAGCCGTCGTCACCGTCCCGCGCGCGCTGATTGCCGAGACCATCGACCTCGTTGCCGTCCTCTCTGGCCGCGGCTCCGCGCGCCGGCTCACCGAACTCGCCCGCGTCGAAGGGCTCGGCCCGGACGGGGACTACCGCATCACCCAAGCCACCCCCACCAACACAGGAGAATCCGCATGATTCATACCGCTATGCGCGCTCGCCGTTTCGTCGCGACCGCCGCAGCCTTCACCTACATCAATCTCGTCCTCGTTCCGGCCGCCCATGCCTCTGGCTCGTCCATGCCGTGGGAAGCGCCGCTCCAGAAAATCCTTCAGTCGATCGAAGGGCCGGTCGCCAAGATCGTCGCCGTCATCATCATCATCGCGACGGGCCTGGCGCTGGCTTTCGGCGACACGTCGGGCGGCTTCCGCAAGCTGATCCAGATCGTGTTCGGCCTGTCGATCGCCTTCGCCGCCAGCTCCTTCTTCCTCAGCTTCTTCAGCTTCGGCGGCGGGGCGCTGGTCTGATGGCCGTCGCCTTCGAGCAACTGGATGTGCCGGGATTCACCGTCCCGGTTCACCGCGCACTGACCGAGCACATCCTGCTCGGCGGTGCGCCGCGCTCCATCGCGATCCTCAACGGGACGCTGGCCGGGGCCGTGGGCCTCGGCCTGCGCCTCTGGCTGGTCGGCATCGCGATCTGGGCCATCGGCCATGTCGCGGCGGTCTGGGCGGCCAAGCGCGATCCGCAATTCGTGGAAGTCGGCCGGCGCCATCTGCGCGTCCCGGCTTTTCTCGCGGTCTGAGGGAGGCGACGCCCATGATGAATCTCAGAGAATATCGCCGCAGCGCCGCTCGCCTTGCCGATTTCCTGCCCTGGGCCGCTCTGGTCGGCCCCGGCGTCGTCGTGAACAAGGACGGCTCATTCCAGCGCACCGCTCGCTTTCGTGGCCCCGATCTCGATAGCGCGGTCGCCGCCGAGCTGGTCGCCGTCGCCGGCCGCATCAACAACGCCTTCCGCCGTCTCGGCTCTGGCTGGAGCATCTTTGTCGAGGCGCAGCGCAGCGAAGCCGCGACCTATCCCGCGAGCCAATTCCCCGATCCAGCATCCGGCCTGGTGGAAGAGGAACGCAAGGCCGACTTCGAGGAAGCCGGCATCCATTTCGTGTCGGACTATTTCCTGACCATCCTCTATCTGCCCCCGGCCGAGGACGCCGCCCGGGCCGAGACATGGCTCTACGAGGGCCGCGAGCAATCCGGCGTCGATCCCCATGAGGTGATGCGCGGGTTCATCGACCGGACCGACCGCGTGCTCGCGCTGCTCGACGGCTTCATGCCCGAATCTGGCTGGCTCGATGATACCGAGACGCTGACCTATCTCCATTCGACCGTTTCGACGAAACGCCACCGTGTCCGCGTTCCCGAAACCCCGGTCTATCTCGATGCGCTGCTCGCCGACCAGCCGCTGACCGGCGGGCTGGAGCCGCGCCTCGGCGAACAGCATCTACGCGTGCTGACCGTCATCGGTTTTCCGACCGCAACGACGCCGGGCCTCCTCGACGATCTCAACCGGCTCGCCTTTCCCTATCGCTGGTCGACCCGCGCCATCCTGCTCGACAAGACCGACGCGACCAAGCTGCTGACCAAGATCCGGCGGCAATGGTTCGCCAAGCGCAAGTCGATCGCAGCCATTCTCAAGGAAGTTCTCACCAACGAAGCCTCGGCCTTGGTCGACACCGATGCGTCCAACAAGGCCGCTGACGCCGACATGGCCTTGCAGGAGCTGGGCGCCGATGTTGCCGGCATGGCCTATGTCACCGCGACGATCGTGGTGTGGGACGCCGATCCGCGTCTTGCCGACGAGAAGCTGCGCCTGGTCGAGAAGGTCATCCAGGGCCGCGATTTCACGGCCATGGTCGAAGGCGTCAACGCGGTCGATGCCTGGCTCGGCAGTCTGCCCGGACACGCCTACGCCAACGTCCGCCAGCCTCCCATCAGCACTTTGAATCTCGCCCACATGATCCCGCTTTCGGCGGTGTGGGCGGGGCCGGAACGGGACGAGCATTTAGGTAGCCCCCCCTTGCTTTACGGCAAGACCGAAGGCTCGACCCCGTTCCGGTTATCCCTTCACGTCGGCGATGTCGGCCACACCCTCGTCGTCGGCCCGACCGGCGCGGGCAAGTCTGTGCTGCTCGCGCTCATGGCCTTGCAGTTCCGGCGCTATGCCAACGCCCAGGTGTTCGCCTTCGATTTCGGGGGCAGCATCCGCGCCGCCGCGCTCGCCATGGGCGGCGATTGGCACGATCTCGGCGGCGGGCTGACCGAAGGCGACGAGTTCTCGGTCTCGCTTCAGCCGCTCGCCCGCATCGACGATACCTATGAGCGTGCCTGGGCGGCCGACTGGCTGGTGGCGATCCTGACGCGCGAAGCGATCCAGATCACGCCCGAGGTGAAGGAGCATATCTGGACTGCGCTGACCTCGCTCGCTTCTGCGCCGGTCGGGGAACGCACCATCACCGGCCTGTCGGTTCTGCTCCAATCCAACGATCTGAAACAAGCACTCCGCCCGTTCTGCGTCGGCGGCGCTTATGGCCGGCTGCTCGACGCCGAGGCCGAACATCTCGGCTCCGCCGCCGTACAGGCGTTCGAGATCGAGGGGCTGGTCGGCACTGGGGCGGCTCCGGCCGTCCTGTCCTACCTGTTCCACCGCATCGGCGACCGGCTCGACGGACGGCCGACCCTGCTCATCATCGACGAGGGCTGGCTTGCGCTCGATGATGAAGGCTTCGCCGGCCAGCTCCGCGAATGGCTGAAGACGCTCAGAAAAAAGAACGCCTCCGTCATCTTCGCCACGCAAAGCCTGTCCGACATCGACAACAGCGACATCGCGCCAGCCATCATCGAAAGCTGCCCGACGCGCCTGTTGCTGCCGAATGAGCGCGCGATCGAGCCGCAGATCACAGCCATCTATCGCCGCTTCGGCCTCAATGACCGGCAGATCGAGATCCTCGCGCGGGCCGTCCCCAAGCGCGACTATTACTGCCAGTCCCGGCGCGGCAACCGCCTGTTCGAGCTGGGCCTCAGCGAAGTCGGCCTCGCGCTCTGCGCCGCATCCTCCAAATCCGACCAGACCCTGATCGCCAACCTCGTCGCCGAGCACGGCCGCGAAGGCTTCCTCGCCGCGTGGCTGCGCGCCCGCGACGTCGGCTGGGCGGCGGATCTCATCCCGACCTTCTCAATCCCCCAAGCAGCAAAGGAGTCCTGACTATGCTTACCCTTCGTATCCGCTCGCGCGCCATGGCGCTCGCCGCGACCATGCTGGCGGCCGCACCGCTCGCGCTCTCGCCGATGATGGCGACGCCCGCCCACGCCATCATCGTCTTCGATCCCTCCAACTATGCGCAAAACGTCCTGACGGCGGCGCGCACACTGGAGCAGATCACCAACCAGATCACCTCGCTCCAGAACGAAGCACAGATGCTCATCAACCAGGCGAAGAACCTGGCGAGCCTGCCTTACTCGGCGCTCCAGACCTTGCAGCAGAACGTGCAGCGCACCCAGCAACTTCTCCAGCAGGCGCAGGGCATCGCCTTCAACGTCCAGCAGATCGACCAGATGTTTGCCCAAAAGTACGGCAACGTCTCGATGTCGGCGAGCAACCAGCAGATGGTCGCCGATGCCCGCTCGCGCTGGCAGAACACCGTCGGCGGGCTTCAGGACGCCATGCGCGTGCAGGCCGGCGTCGTCGGCAATATCGACACCAACCGCACACAGATGTCGGCGCTGGTCAGCCAGAGCCAATCGGCAGGCGGCGCGCTTCAGGCGGCGCAGGCCGGCAATCAGATCCTCGCGCTGCAATCGCAGCAGCTTTCCGATCTCGTGGCGCTGCTCGCCTCCAACGGCCGCGCCAGCGCGCTCACCGAGGCCGAACGCACCGCCGCCGCCGAACAGGGCCGCGAACAGCGCCGCCGCTTCCTGACGCCGGGCTCGGGCTACCAGCCCGGCAACGCCCAGATGTTCAACAGCGGCAAATAAGGCCGGAAAGGAGGAAGCTCATGGACGGCAAGATGCTGGCCCGGCTGGGCGCTATCGTATTCGTCGCGGTCGCCGTCACGGCAACCGCGATCGAAATGACCCGCAAGCAGGACGCGCCGGCATCGCCGTCGGCGCGTCAGCTTCAGCCCGAAGGCGATCCGCTGCGCGAGAGCCAGCGCCGGTGCCAGCAGCTTGGCCAACAGGCCGCGAGCGATCCCGAATGCCTGCGCGTCTGGGCCGAGACCCGCGACCGCTTCCTCGGCCACGCGCCGGCGCCGGTCGCCCCGGCGGCGCCCGCCACCGCGGAAGGGCGGTGAGCCATGGGCGGCGCAGGCGTCATCGACAATTTCCTCGGCGTATTCACCAAATACATCGACTCCGGCTTCGGCCTTCTCTCCGGCGAAGTGGCGTTCATTGCGACCACGCTGATCGTGATCGACGTGACGCTCGCCGCCCTATTCTGGAGCTGGGCCGGCGATGACGACATCATCGCGAGGTTGGTGAAGAAGACGCTGTTCGTCGGCGTCTTCGCCTATCTCATCGGCAACTGGAACAATCTCGCCAAGATCATTTTCGACAGCTTCGCCGGCCTCGGCCTCAAGGCGAGCGGGACCGGGTTTTCGACCGCCGACCTGATGCGCCCGGGCAAGGTCGCGCAAACCGGTCTCGATGCCGCCCGGCCACTCTTGGAGGCGATCTCGCCGCTGATGGGCTGGATCTCGGTGTTCGAGAACCTGATCCAGATCGTGTGCCTGCTGTTTGCCTGGGCGCTGGTGATCCTCGCCTTCTTCATCCTGGCGATCCAGCTCTTCGTCACACTGATCGAGTTCAAGCTGTCGACGCTCGCCGGATTCGTCCTCATTCCCTTCGGTCTCTTCGGCAAGACCGCCTTCATGGCCGAGCGCGTGCTTGGCAACGTCATTTCCAGCGGCATCAAGGTTCTGGTGCTCGCCGTCATCATCGGCATCGGCTCGACCCTCTTCGGCGAGTTCACCAAGGGCTTCGGCGGCACGACCCCGACCGTCGATGACGCCATGGCGATCGTGCTGGCCGCTCTCTCCTTGCTCGGCCTCGGCATCTTCGGCCCCGGCATCGCCAACGGCCTCGTCTCCGGCGGTCCGCAGCTCGGCGCGGGCGCGGCCGTGGGCACCGGCCTTGCCGTGGGAGGTGCTGCCCTTGCCGCAGGCGGTGCGGCGGGTCTCGCCCTCAAAGGCGGATCGGCGGCGCTCTCCGGCGGAGCTGCCGTGGCACGCGGCGGCGCCACCGCGGCAGGCGGGGCGTCGGCCGCCTATTCGCTCGGCTCCCTGGGGCAGTCGGGCGCGGCAGGCGTTGCCTCCGGCATGGGAGGCGTTGCCCGCGCCGCAGGCTCCGCCGCCGTCTCGCCGCTGAAGCGCGCCGTGGCGCGCGCCTCCGAGAGCATGAAATCCGGCTTCTCCGATGGCGCCAAGGTCGGTTTCGGGGCGACCGGCGGCTCTTCGACCATGGGAACCGTCGGCGGTGAAGCCGCCGAGGCCGCTTCGACCCCGACCGCCACCGGCAGCGCCCCGGATTGGGCCAAGCGCATGAGGCGCAGCCAGCACCTTTCTCACGGCGTCAGCGCCGCCGCCCATGCCGTCAAGTCCGGCGACAGCCACGGCTCCGGCTCTTCCATCAACCTTTCCGAAAGCGACCGCTCATGAGCATCTTCAAGCGACCCGCCGTGCATTACGGCAAGACGCCCGAACCCGAGACCCCTTACCAGAAGGCCGCGCAGGTCTGGGACGACCGCATCGGTTCGGCCCGCGTGCAGGCGAAGAACTGGCGCTACATGGCCTTCGGCTCGCTGATCCTCTCGGCGGGCTTCGCCGGCGCACTGGTCATCCAGTCGGCGCGCGGGACCGTCGTGCCGTGGGTGGTCCAGGTCGATAAACTCGGCCAGGCGCAGAGCCTCGCGCCGGCCAGCGCCGACTATCGCCCGACCGATCCGCAGATCGCATGGCATCTCGCCCGTTTCATCGAGCAGGTCCGCTCGATCCCGGCCGATCCGATCATCGTGCGCCAGAACTGGCTTCGCGCCTATGAGTGGACGACCGATCGCGGCGCAGGCGCGCTCAACGACTATGCCCGCACCAACGACCCCTTCACCAAGGTCGGCAAGCAGCAGATCGCCGTCGACGTCTCCAGCGTCATCCGTGCCTCGCCGGATTCGTTCCGCGTCGCCTGGACGGAGCGGCAGTTCGAGAACGGCGTGCTCGCCTCGACCCAACGCTGGACCGCGATCCTGACGATCGCGCTTCAGCCGCCGCGCGACGCCGAGCGCCTGAAGGCGAATCCGCTCGGCATCTACGTCAATGCCATCAACTGGTCGCGGGAGATGGGCCAATGAACCCGGCAATCCGTATCGTCGCCATTCCGGTTTTCCGTAAATCCGCGGCCGTGGCGCTGATGCTGTCCGCGACGGCGCTGGCGGGCTGCGCCAGCATGACCAAGCCCCCGGCGATCAGCTACGACGCCTCCGTGCCGCCTTTGCCGGCCATTCCCGCCGCCGTCATCGACGAGCGGCCGAAGCCGGTGCTGATCCCGCCCGCCTGGACGGTCGCGCGCGGCGGCGAGACCGCAGGCACGCCCACGGGCCGCGTCGAGAACGCCAATGCGGCGGCGCGCGTGCAGCCGCGCCGCGAGGGCTATTACAACGCCATCCAGATCTACCCGTGGTCGGAAGGCGCGCTCTATCAGGTCTATGCGGTTCCCGGTCAGATCACCGACATCGCACTGGAGCCGGGCGAAAGCCTCACCGGCGCGGGACCGATCGCGGCCGGCGACACAGCGCGCTGGATCATCGGCGATACCGAGAGCGGGTCCGGCGTCACGCGCCGCGTCCATATTCTCGTCAAGCCGAGCCGGCCCGACATCACCACCAACCTGATCGTGACGACCGACCGGCGCACCTACATGATCGAGCTGCGCTCCGGCGAGAAGCCCTATATGCCGTCGGTCGCCTGGGCCTATCCGCAGCCGCCGGCCAGCCAGCGTCAGAGCGTTCCGGCCACGCCGGTCATTCCGGCCGTGGCCGCCCGCAACTATCGCTACGCCCAGACCGACACCGGCAATCCGCCGTGGAAGCCGATCGCCGTCTATGACGATGGCCGGCATGTCTATGTCGAGTTCCCACGCGGCATCGTCCAGGGCGAAATGCCGCCGCTCTTCGTCATCGGCCCGCAAGGCGAAGCCCAGATCGCCAACAGCCGTATCTATCAACACATCCTGATCGTCGATCGCCTGTTCGGCGCGGCTGAGCTGCGCCTTGGCGCGGGCGACAAGCAGCAGACCGTCAGGATCGTCCGCACCGACGGGAGGCCGTCCTAATGTCCGATACCACCAGCACCGAAACCAGCACTCCTGTCGCGCCGATGCGGCTTCGCGCCGAACCGCCGCGCGTCACACGCCTCTCGCGCAAGATGCTCGCCAGCGTCGCCGCCGTTGCCCTGGTCGGCATCGGCGGATCGCTGATCTACGCGCTCCAGACGCGCGGGCCGGACGATGGCGGCGCCGAGCTCTATTCGACCAACGGCCGCCAGACCGCCGACGGCCTGGCCGGTTTGCCCAAGGACTATACCGGCCCGGTCCTCGGCCCGGCGCTGCCCGGCGATCTCGGCGGCCCAATCCTGAGCGCACAGAACAACGGCCAGCCCGTCGTCGCGCCCGTGGTCGCCACGTCCGGCGTCAGTGAGGCCGAGCAGCGCCGCCGCGCCGAGGAAGAGGCCGCCCGCCTCAGCACCGTCTTCTTCCAGTCGCGGCAGGGTTCGGCGGCCGCCAGCACGGCGGGCGCGATGCCCGGTCTTGCCGGCCTCGATCTCTCCGGCGCGGGCGGACAGGCCGCCACGGGACAGGACAAGCAGCTCGCCTTCCTCAACGCGGCGGCCGACCGGCGCACCGTCACGCCCGATCGCGTGACACCGCCGGCGTCGCCCTTCGTGCTACAGGCCGGCGCCGTGATCTCCGCCGCGCTCATCACCGGCATCCGCTCCGATCTTCCCGGCCAGATCATCGCCCAGGTCACGGAGCCGATCTATGACAGCCCCACGGGGCGCATCCTGCTCGTGCCGCAGGGCACGCGGATCATCGGCCAGTACGACAACAACGTGCAGTACGGGCAGCGGCGCGTGCTGCTCGTCTGGAACCGCCTCATCATGCCGAACGGCCGCTCGATCGTCCTCGAACGCCAGCCGGGGACCGACACACAGGGCTATGCCGGCCTTGAGGATGGCGTCGACTATCACTGGTGGGATCTCGCCAAGGCCGCCGGCCTCTCGACGCTGCTTTCGGTCGGGGCCGAGCTTGCCGTCGACGATCAGGACCGGCTGCTCCGCGCCATCCGCAACGGCGGTCAGGACACGATCAACGACGCCGGACAGCAGATCGTCCGACGCCAACTCAACGTCGCGCCGACGCTGACCATCCGGCCGGGCTTCCCGGTGCGGATCGTCGTGACGCGCGATCTTGTCCTCGAACCCTTCAGGAACTGACCATGACCAAGTTGAAACTCGGTCCCATCGCGGACGACAAGCCCGTGAAAGTCGCGGTAGAGCTGCCGGCGTCGCTCCACCGCGACCTGAGCGAATATGGCCGTCTTCTGGCCGGAGACGCCGCCCCGATCGAACCGTCAAAGCTCATCGTGCCCATGCTGGAGCGGTTCATTGCGACGGATCGCGGGTTCGCGAAGGCGCGGCGCCCCATGCAGAAGCCCGAATGAAGCCGGCAAGACAGGCCACGACGCTCGGCCTGAAGAGGAAACCCCAACCACGGCTGACGCTCAACCTGGAGGTTGCTCGTGATCGGGCGCGGCGGACGCCGGGTAGATGACTCTTTCCTGCGTGTCCTTCTGCACGCCCGGCGTCGGCGTGGCGTGCTCGCTATGCCCCGGCGTCATCAGATGATCGACCGCGTGGCCAGCCAGTAGCAGATGGTCGGTGATGATGCGGCGATGACATCGCCACCAAACCGCTTCGGAACACATCAGGGCCAAGCCGTGATCGCGGCCGAGGCTCACCAGATCATGAAACGCGCCGGCGAACGCCTCGCCGAGCGCATAGTCAGCATAGTTGTGGAAGCTTTGCACCCGCCACAGCGCATTGAGGCTTTCGTCCACACCGGTCTGCTTTGGCCGCCTGCCGCTCAGGTCCGGCATATGTTGGTAACCGATCTGCACGCGCGCCAGGTCTTCCGGCAGACGGTCGATATTGTAGGCGTGATTGCTGCGCGACCGGGGAAAAGCGCGCACGTCGATCACCATCCCGACCTGAGCGGCGCGCAGCATGTCGAGAAATTCGTCGAGGCTACGATTGGAATGGCCGATGGTGACGAACTGCGCGGCCATCAATCGATCTTCGTCAGCGCGGCTTCCTTGTGAGCGGCGACATGGTCCGTCTTGTCGCTCTTGATCTCGTACTGCGGATCGTCCTTCGAAGCTCGATGCCTGTGGCCCTTGTAGTCGAAATCCGCATGATGAACCCGAATGATCCTGCCGGTCACATGACCGACTTCGGAGTTCCAGCTCACATGATCGCCAACAGAATATTTGGCCATGACCGTCACCTCTCTTCGCAGTCGGCGCATCGGCCGCGCATGAGTTGTTAGTCGCCTCCACCCGGCGCCGTTGCTGCAATCATCTCCATGAGCGTGTCGATGACGTCGCGGGTCGCATCCCATTTTGCGGCCTCGTCCAACGCCCGATTCTGAAAACCGAGGCATACCGCGCCATGCACCGCCGACCAGAACATGAAGGCATATCGATTGAGGTCCATTTCCGGAAAAAGCCCCTGGGCCTGACAGCCGCGAAGGCCCGTGAGCAACAGCTCGAATATTCGGCGGCCAGGATCGCCCGACAGCGGATCATCACCAACGCCGAGGCTGGGCGGAGGCGCAAACATCAGTCGATACAAGGTCGGATTGTCGAGCGCGAAACGGGCATAGGCGTAGCTCCCTTCACGCAGGTAGCCAAATGGGTCCAAGTGCATGCGCTCCGAGAGCGTCAGTTTCTCATTGTATAGCCGGTTGAAGCCCTCTTCCCGCACCGCCCGCAACAGGGCGCCCTTGTTGCGAAAATAGCCGTAAAGCGCAGGCGGCGTGCAGCCGACCGCCTGTGCGACCGCCACCAACGGAACATCGAAATCGTCACGCGCCGCCAGCAGGCGAACCATTTCCGCGACCGCTCGCGGCGCGATGTCGAGTGTGTCTTCTTTTCTTGGACGCGCCATCAGCCCCGAAACCCATTTTTGCGCCCGGACTTCCGCCGGGCTTCGCCCCTCAGCGGCCGCTGCATCAATCGCCGTATACCGGAGCGCCGCGTATACCATACATTAACTTAATGTCGTTCATTTATCGTTGACGCCATGCGGTGCGCGACTCATCATGCCGCATATTGAATGTCGTTAAGTTCTTTGAGGGCAGCATGATGCAACGACACGATCATAACGACAACGCCATCGGCGCTTTCGTGGACGGGGTAGCCAACAGCCTTGAAACGCGCTGGAGACCCTGATGGCGAGCGCCGATCACGACGGCAGAATCTCTTCTGACGGCGCCGGGATCGGCTCTATTTCCGATTTCTCGTTCCGGGGTGATGGGCACAACCGGATCAAACTGCACCACCTGCGTTATTTCGTGACCGCCGCAGAATATGGAAGTTTCCGGCAGGCGGGGCGCGCCCTCGGACTCCAGGAATCGACGATCAGCCGCCGTATCCGCGATCTCGAGGATCAACTCGGAGCATCGCTCTTTCATCGCCACGCAAGCGGCGTCCGCCTCACGGTCGCCGGACAAAAATATCTGCCGCGAGCTCGAACCGCCCTCCAGCATATCCACGCCGGCGCGCATGACGTCGCGGCTATCGGCCAAACGGAGCAGGGTCATATCAAGATCGGGGTCTTCTCCTCCATCGCGTCCGGCTTCCTGTTCGATCTGCTGCGCGCCTACGGTAAGCGCTTTCACCGCGTTCGCGTCGATCTCATCGATGGAAACCCCGCCGAACATATTGCCGCCGTGCGGCAACTCCAGATGGACGTGGCATTCCTTACAGGCATTGCGCCACGGGACGGCTGCGAAGTCGAGCAACTCTGGTCTGAAGAGGTGTTCGCCGTTCTCCCGGCAGATCACCCGCTTGCGGATCAGGCGGAACTTGCATGGTCCGATCTGGCCGGCGAGCGCTTCATCATCAGCGAAGCGCCACCGGGCCAGGAAATTTACGACTATCTGGTCGGTCGCCTCGGGAAGCTCGGTCATCACCCCGAGATCCATTGCCAGTATGTCGGCCGGGACAACATGCTGTCCCTGGTCGCTGTCGGTTGCGGTCTTACGCTCACCAGCGAGGCCACGACCGTTGCGCAGTTTCCGGGGATCACCTACCGACGCATGGCCGGCGAGATACTGCCGTTCAGCGCCGTATGGTCGGCGCGCAACGATAATCCTGCATGCCGCCGGCTGCTGAGCCTCGCCCGCTCCATCGCACGATCGGCAAGACGGTAAGAACCGCTCACGTTGTGCGCCACCGAAACCGAAAAGAATGAGACGCCGGCGTGCGATCGCGCGGATCACCGGCCGCAACATCTGAACCAGACGTCGCGGCCGGAGGTTTCCTCGTGAGCTAAGAGCCGACCAGCCCTCAGAGCTTCTATTCGACTGACTTCTCGATGAAGCCGAGGGTGTTGGCGTTCTCGATCAACGTCCGCACCTTGGAGCGTTCGAGGCCCTCGGGCACTTCCGCATCGATCTCGAGCCGGATCTTCACCTGACTGCCCGGCAATGTGGTGAGCTGCTCCACGATCGCTTCGACGACCTGATGGATGTCTCGGGCCGGTCGCTCGGGTGAGATCATAACCGCGCCGGAGAAGCGCGTCGGTTTCTTTTCCACCGGAGGCGTGGCCAGCGTATCGTCCGTAGATGGCCTATCGGGCGTCGACGCACTGTCGCCCCCTCCCGGGGACGACTCGCCCGTTCCTGGCTGCGCGGGCATCGGACGGTGCGCTTCGGCCACCTCGGGATTCACGATGACACTGTCGCTGTCGACTACGACCACGGCGCTTGCCGCCCGCTCGATCGCCAGCCCCAAATAGGTGTCTGACTTCTCGTCCCATCGCTCGGCATAGGCGAACGGGCCAGGCAGCATGCTGCTCACGGCTGCCTGCACGGCCTTGACCAGGACGTCCTGCCCTTTGAGACGCGGCAGATAGATGTAGCGGTTGAGATATTCCCGCAGGTCCTTCAGCGACAAATGGGGCTTGTCGTTCCAGATGTATTTCTGCAGGTCGCGATCAAGGCGCGACGGCCCCAATTCCGTAAGCAGACCTTCCTCGGCCACCAACTTCTTGCTGGCCCGCGCCAACAACCCGTCTTGAGCCGGAATCTTGCCCGAGACCCATTCCCAATCGGCCTGGGCGCTCTCCTGAACTGGATAGTGCAGATAACACCACGCCTCTTTCAGGCGGGTCTTCATCGTCTCGTTGGCTTCGGTCAGCTTCGACTTGGCGAGCGCGCTGTCGCTTTGAGTGAGGTTCAGCCGTTCCGTGTCGCGAACGATCTCGCCCCAAGCCAGCGAGGCGCGCACGGCGTCTTTCAGATGATCAAGCTGGCGCGTTTCCGCAGCAATGAACACCAGCATGTTGCGATAGACCCGCGGCGTGCTGCCGCGCTGCATGAGGATGTCTTTGGCTTCGGCAAGCGCCTCCGAGCCATCACGGCCATTGTGCGGATGTTTGACGCCCAGAACGACGGTGCGCACGCCGCCCGCTTCATCCGGGACTTCGGCTGAGGAGGCAGGGGCGACCTGCACCGCATCGAAATGACCGCGATCAGCGAGGCCATTCACATATTTTCCGAGTTCGGCGTCGATCGTGACGTCGACCAATGCCGACTCGATCTGCGCCGCCTTGTCTGCCGCGATGCGGTTGAGACTCGCCGACATTGAATACCAATGGCGGCCCAGATCGGCATGCATGAACTTGGCTTGATTGGTCAGCCGGCGCAGCGCATCGCCGAAGATCGCCGGCCGCTCGCCGGGTTGCACGACGCCGAGATTGATCTGCTTGTCGTCGAGGCCGGTGTTTTGCTGCTGTGCGGTGGGCGCGGTTCCCATGAAGATCGCACGGGCGACGCGCCGGGTCGCCGAATAGCGGTTCAGGTTGGGCGCTGACTGATCGATCTTGTAGGGTGTGGAAGTCGTGCCATCGACGTCGCCGGCGATGATCGCCTGCCAGCTGACATCGAGATAATGCAGCAATTCCGGCTCCACGCGCGGCGAACTCACCGCCACGCTGCCGGGCATGATCATCACCGACGGATCGGCGTTCATCCAAAGCTCGTGAATGGCCTGTGCCATCAGGCGCAGCACCCCGCGCGTGCGCTGGAATTTTTCGAGCGATCCCCAGCTCGTGTAAAGCTGGTCGAACAGCTCGGGATGGATCGGATAGGCTTTCTCCAGCTTGCGCCGGTAATCCTCATCCGCGCACCCCTGCGGAAAATCGTTGGCGTTCTCGCGATAGAGCTTGGCGAATTGCTTCAGCGTGTTGTCGCGGTGATGGAATTTGTCGCCGGGGATTTCCTTGAATAGCCGCCGCCGGACGATCTCATAGCTCTCTTCCTGGCTTGCAGGTCGCCATGAGGACTCCACGCGGCTGAAGGTCTGCTTGAGGCGCGCTAGCGCTTCCTGACCACCTTCCCCGCCAACCTCGATCTGCGATGCCGGCAGCGAAGCCACCAGCAGTGTGCCGGGGCTGGCCTTGACCGCCTCGGTCAGCGACTGGACGAAGGACAGGTTCGCATCGAACGACCCCGAGGGGAGCCCCTCAACCTTGTAGATTTGACGCAGATACGCGACCCATTCATCGATCAGGATTAGGCACGGCGCATATTTCTTGAAGAGCGTCTCCAGCAGATTAGAGCCCGGCGCGATGCCGCTGGCGTCATTCTCCGCGACCATGGCGAAAGCGTCGGCGCCGCCGAGTTGCCAGGCGAGTTCCCCCCAGGTCGTGCGAATCTTCCGATCGCCCTCGGCATGGAGCACGTCCTGTGGTCCACGCGACGTACCAACCAGCACGGCCCGGTTAATGCCTTTCGGAACGCTGAGCCCCAGCTTTTCGAGCAACTGGTCCAGGCCGGAGAGGTCCTGAACCGGAGTCGGTCCCGCCATGTGATAGAGCGCCAGCATCGAGTGCGTCTTGCCGCCCCCGAAATTGGTTTGCAGCTCAACCACGGGATCGCCGCCGCTGCCGGACAGCCGCTTCGCAGCCCCGACCAGCAGCGTGCTCAAGCCCTCCGTCAGATAGGTGCGGCTGAAAAACTGGCGCGGATCACGATACTCCGGCGGTGCACTCCCCGAATGGACCTTGGCGAGGTCAGCCGCGAACTCGGCCTGCTGGAATTCGCCGGTGGCGACATCCTGGTGCGGCTCGACCACTTCGCGCCATGGCAACAGCCCCGCCACGGTCTCAACTGAGATTTCGAGACGCTGGGTTTTCCGCCGCTCCTCGTTGCGCTGAAGCTCGGTGAACTTCGTGCGCAGGATGGTGTCGCGCATCTTGCCGAGTTGCTCCGCCGTCTCACCGGCGCTGATCGCTTCCATCAGTCGACGCATGGAATCGAGCGCGCGCTCGGCGTCGTCGTAAGTGAAGGTCTCGTTGTGCGAGAGCTTGTTGCGGACATCGCCCAGCTCGTTGACCAGCGATCGCTCGGCGCGGCCAAGCACCGCCTTGAACGCCTCGCTCCAGAACCGATCCATCGCGTTGAACAGCGCGGCCTGGTCCCAGCCGACCTCGCCACTGCTGTTGGGGCGCAGGTTGGGCAGCTTCTCAAGAACCTGGACTTGCCAGTGCCCCTTGAGCGAGGTTTCGAGCCGCTTTTCGACAAAGGGGATCAGCGCCGCGGGCAGCAGCTCCATCCCCTCAAACACATATTGGCGCGTACTTTTTGCCACGTCCCGTTCCCCCTTAAATATCCAGCCGGATCTGGCGATCACCGACAGTGTCGTGGATCGCTGCGGCCTGCCGCGTCAGTTCAGTCCAGTCGGTGACGAGGGCGTTGTAGGCCGTGGCCTCTTGGCGATCCTGCCGCCGCTTGTCGCTGATTTCGTAGAGGACGTAGGCCAGATCCTTCACCGCCTCAGCCTTGTCGCTCCCAAATTTCTTCAGGAGCACAGCCGTATTGTGCGACAAGCCATCCAGTTGATGCTGACGCACGAGATACTGACAGCATTCCCAAATGGTGAGATGGCGGTCGTTCTCCGGCTCCCACCCTTCTTCAAGTTCCTCCCGTTTGTAGATGCGGACCCGCCCGGCCGACGATTCCACGATGCCCGCATGGCGCACATCGTCCACCGAAATGCCACGGGCGCGGGCGAGGTTATCGGCATCGCCGAACACACCCTTTTCGTAGCCATGCTGGGTAAACCAGGTCACGGCAAAGCGCGTCTCGGGGTCGAAATCACCCTCCTGTGAGGAGAGATACTGATCCAGTTCCTCGTTGATTATCTGCAAGGCAGTCTTCACCGACATCGGGCTGTCGTCACGTTCGATCACTGAGGCATAGCGGCTGAAAATCGCGATGCCAGGGCCGACGGATGCCTGGGGAATGTCCACCGGGGCGATGCTCGCGCGATGCATCTCCTTAAGGGCTGCGGGCAGTTCGCGGCGCAGCGCCCGGATAAACTCGACGCGGGAGATCGTCTCGGCATCCCGCGCGCGAGGTCGGCACGCCATCACGACAGAGGTGGCGAGCGCGTTCTTGTTCTTCTTGAGGTTGCCGACAAGCTCGGTCCGCACCGGCCATGTCGCCCCGATAGAATAGCCGGCGTCGACAATCGCCTGAAGGAAGGTCGCCCAGCCTTTAACCGAGAAACCGCTTTCATCTACCTCGCCTTGCCGGAAAGCGTAATAAATCGCAGCGGGCACATCGGGCCGGCCCTGAGTCGCCATGTGGCGCATGACGGTGGTCATGCCTTCGAGAAAGAAGCTGTCGGCCTCGTCCTTGCCGCCATGGCGTTTGTAGTCCGCAACCAGTTCCTCTTGCTTGGGAACCAGCATAGTCGAAAACAGGTCCGGGTAGGTGCTTGCCAGTCCCTTCCTCAGCCAGACATAGAAGAAATCGGACAAATCCGCATAAGGGACGTTGTCGTAGTAGGGCGGATCGGTCGAGACGACGAAGTCTGTGAAATCTACGTTCTGGGCATCCATTTGGCGTTCAACGCCCCCCTGCTCCGAACAGGGAAGAGCGGCCACGGCCTTGGCCAGATATTCGACCTGACCTATAAAATTGCCTGATGAAGATGAGAACGGGTTTCCTTCGGCTGTATCCCACCGCATGGGCAGAGCTTGCATCGCAAACACCTGCTCCACCTTTTCGCCCGACGTGTGCCAGAACGTGCTCGTGGACTGCCTGTTGGCCAAACGGCTCACGCACAACACCAAATACGAGAGTATCGCTTTCCTGTGTGCGGAGTCAGGAATGTCTCGAACTACGTCCGGGATGAGCCCCATAAATGTATTCAGCGCGATGGTCTGCCGATCCATAAAGAGGTCGGATATATTCGTAGGGCCGTAGTTGGTCACACTCATATACTGCGGGTGCTGCGACAGCGGATATTCTGGTCTCCAATCGGGTTTTTCGCTGAAAGCCAGCGTCTCGTGCTCTTTGGTTGGGGCGACGTATCGACGCCCGCCTTTCCCTTCCACGACGATGGCAAGGAGGCGCCAGCCCATCCTGCCGGCCATGCCTTCAGCCTTCACATAGTCTGCGGTGACGGCGTCACCGGTCAGGAGGCACCTGAAGTTCGCGCCTCGCCCTGCCTTGGTCCCTGCCGCCACGGCATCTTCGTCGTCGGGCTTCCCGCTATGCACCTCGAAGGAAATGTCGGTGCCATTGACAACCGGCTTCACCCACACTGATTTCTTGGGCTTGTTGCAAAGCCAGTAATTCGAGATCAGGGGAACATGAGCACCGCGTACCGCCGGGTTGGGGCTGGCGACAGTCCTGGCCCACAGCCAGGCAAGAACGGTGGCCTCCCCGCCGCCGTCTTTCTTTGGAAGCCCGACAGAGGGATAAAGACGTCCAATCTTCTTCCTAGCGCGGTTGCTCAGCTCTTTCGCATACCAGAGGATGTCTTCGGCAAGGCCCTCGGCTCCGCGGTAATGTAGGCGCTCCGGTTTTCCGGGATGGACGGGCTTCTGATCTTTGAATTGCGACGGCAATTCAATCATCGCCTTGCCAATCATCACGGCAACAGGATTGAGGTCGGACCCGTGCGAGCGAAGGCCTAGTCGCAATGCTTCAAGAGGTATGGAGCCGCCTCCCGAAAATGGGTCATAGGCTGGCGGGACGCCGTCTGGAAAATTCTTCTGTATCTCGATGCGGGCATGTTGAAGAACTTCGTCGTTCGTCGAGTTCTCCCATTTCACCAAGTCCTCGATAATCCGAAAAAGCCGTTGGCGCTCTGTCTCAACGGCTTCTTCGGTCGGAAATCGCTCTGGATGGCTAGACGGATCATCGACAAGCTGCGCGAACAGCACCGCACGACAAGCCGCCAGCGGCCGACGTGCCCACCACAAATGGAGCGTGGAAGGATGCCCGTGCCGGATCGATTTTTCGCGCGCCGACGCCGCATTGATCGCTTCGAGCGGGATCGCCACTTCTATAAGCTTCTTCCTATAGGTCTGGGTCATTGGGTCTCTTTCAATGTGGTGCTGCGGCTTCGATATGCTGGGCCATCGCCTTGAGGCTGTTGCAGATCGTTGCGAAGCGGTTTTGCTTTTTGAGCCACGCGCCGCTCGACGACATCCGGTCTTGACCGATTGCCTCGAGCGCCCGCTTTTTCGAAACGGAGCTGTCGTGGGCCGCGAAATTTCTGAGAGCACTTAGCTTCTTGAGAGCGGTGGTGTAGGCGGCATCACCGACGGTCGTGGGTAGCCAATGACCGTTCGGCACGATCTTCTTGATAGTCTTCAAAAGCCCATCACGCCCCGCGAAATCAAAATACCCATCACCACAGATCAGATATTCGCATACCTCGACGTTCATATGCTTTGGAAATGTGCGTTGCTTTACCTGAGAGAACGTCGTCGCATCATTGTTGATTAGCGCGACCAAGCAACTCAGCATCAAATCTTCAAACTCGCGATACAAACGAATGACAGCCAAGTCATAGCACCAAGATTCATCCTGCTCAGTAATTGCCGTTGCCGTGGCGCTGCGCTGCGTAAAGGCAATTATCTCATCGACATTTGTCCTGAAATTTTGAGCTGCTCGTCGGATACTTTTTTTCCTCATGCCGGCGCCCCTGCACGTTCCAGGAGACGGCGAAGATCGAATTGAATCGCCGTTTCCAAGAACGACGGCTCCCGCTCGACGAGCGGGCCGCGCACATAACGTGGCTCATGGGCGAAGCCGGCGTTGACGGAGACGATCGCCAGAATGAACTTCTCCGGCTCGTGCAGCGAGGTGATGACCTCCTGCCGCGTGACCATCACGCTGTCCGCGCCATCGATCCGCCCCTTGACCTCAATGAAGCGCAGATGCCCCGATTTCGGGTCGTGCGAGGCGATATCGTAGCCGATCTTCTGGGCCGATACGTCGGACGGGTCGTTACCAAGCGCTCGCTCGGCCGACATGACCGCAGCCATCGCCGCAAGCTCGATCTTTCGCCGCGCCTCGGGGTCTTCCGCGAAATGGTTCGGGACGCTTGGCGCCTGACGCGCTTCGAGCAACCCACGCGGAATGACCACCATGCCGCCCCGCACGCGCGGCGGCTGCGATGAGATGAATCGTTCGCGTTCAAGCTGGTCCATGCGCCGCTTCTGGCGCTCCGCCAGGTCTTCGGCGCGTCGCTGGGCATTCTGCCAATTCACCCGCGTCTTCTTGCCGGCACGCTCCTCTTCCTTCAGCTCGAAGGCACGCGAGTCCCAGTAGTTGATCTCCTTCTTGAGCCGAGCTCGAACTTCCTGCTCGACTTTTTCAATCTCGGGCACGCGCCGCGCCTTCACCTCGGCGACATGGCGCTGAGCTAGCTCTACCGTCGCGAACCGGATCGCGGCCTTCTCCAGATCGGTGGCCAGCCAGCTTTCGTCCAGAAGATCACGCACACTGTCGATCTCCTCCGGTTTGGCGGGCCGCAGGTTCAAATGCGGGGCGATGCCGGCGTTGACGGTGCATCCGGACTTGTCGATGGCGGCGAACTGGAGCCGCTGCGAAATTACATGCGGTTTGCCGGCGCTGGTGACGCGACCATCCTGAACGCTGTGTTCCAACAGGAAGATCGCCGAAAGCGCATCGCCCGCATCAGTGTCGTCCACCAGGATCGCGCCCTGTCGCATGATCTGCTCATACTGCTCGCGGATCAGGCTGATCACGGCTTCGAGCAGCGGATGGCCGGGGCAGACGAAAGCGGCGACCGGCTGCTGGTTGATCTTGTCCTTCTCGAAACAGATCCGCTCATACTGGGTCTGGATCGGCGCGCCGGAGCCGATCTGACGATCGCGTTCACGGATGCGCACAGGCACATGGGTGATTTCCCAGCGCCCCTCTTCGCGGCGCTTGATCTTGCCGCCCAGATGCTGGAACGCCTCGACGAAGAAGCTCTGGATGTGATGCGGCTGAAGGCGCAGCGCCTCGGCCCGCTCCATTTCAAGTCTCAGTTCCTCGACCCTGGCTTCCGGCATGGTGTCGTTCGTCAGCGCCCGTCGACGTAGCAACTCAAGCAGATGCGCCTGGTCAACCGCGCCATCGACCTGCTGGAAGAGGCGCGCCTTGACCTCTTCCTTCTCGCCATACTGGATCGCCTCAAACAGCAGATCCTTGAGCGCCACGCCGTCGAACAATTCGCCGAGCACGTCATAGACGCGGCCGCCCAGCGCCTCGCGCGCCGCTTCGAGTTTCTCAAGCAAACGGGCGTAAACCTCGCCCTCGCGGGTATCGGCCGCGACGAGATTCCAAAGGTGGCAAACTTCCATCTGGCCAATGCGGTGGATACGCCCGAACCGCTGCTCAATCTTGTTCGGGTTCCATGGCAGGTCGTAGTTGACCATCAGGTGGCCGCGCTGAAGGTTCACGCCTTCACCCGCCGCGTCGTTGGCGATCAGGACCAACATGTCCTTGTCCTGCATGAAGCGCTCGACGACCTTGCGCCGCTCCTCACGCGAAACGCCGCCGTGGATCACTTCCACAGCCTCGGGATTGCCGAGCCGCGCACGCACCTTGTCGAGCAGGTAGTGCAGCGTGTCCTTGGGCTCGGTAAAGATAATCAGCTTGCGGCGACTTCCCGCGGCGTCGATCATGAGATCGTCGTCGAGAATCCGATTGAGCTGGCTCCATTTCGTATCCACGCCGGACCGAAGCACGCCGAGCGCCATCGCTTCCAGCCCCTTGAGCGTCTCGACTTCGAGGGCAAGCTGCTCGACGGTCTCGGCCGTCGTCGCGCCTGTCGAGATCAGATCTTCAAGCTCGTCGATCTCCTCCTGGCCATATTCCTCGATGTTGCGCAGCATGTCCGCGCTGATCGCCGATTCAGGCATGACGGCCCTGCGCCCCTTGGCCGCCAGACGCGCTTCGCCCAATTCGTTCTCCAGCCGTTCCCGGCGGCGCTTGAGGGACTGGTAGATGGCGGCTGGTGACGATGCGAGGCGCCGCTGAAGTATCTGCAAGGCGAAGCCCACATTGTTGCGCTTCTTTCCATCGCCTTCGGCGAAGCGCTGCACGCGGTTCATCTCGGTGCGCACATATTCGGTGACGGCGGTGTAGAGTGCAGCCTCGCCCTCGGAGAGCTGATATTTGACCGTGCGCGCCCGCCGCTCGGGAAACAGCGGCCGCCCGTCGAACTTGAGCAGTTCCTCCTTGGTCAGCCGCCGCATCATGTCTTCGGTGTCAGCATAGTGGACCCCGTCGCGGAACCGGCCCTCGAACCGATCGCCGTCGAGGAGCGCCATGAAGAGCTGAAAATCCTCTTCCTTGCCGTTGTGCGGCGTCGCCGACATCAAGAGCAGGTGCCGGCAGACCTGACCGAGCTTCTGGCCGACCTGATAGCGCCGCGTATATTTGACCTCGCCGCCGAAATACGTCGCCGACATGCGATGGGCTTCATCGCAGATGATCAGGTCCCACTCCCGCGCGCTCATGAGCTTCTCCTGAAGCTCCTCGTTGCGCGCCAGCACGTCGAGGCGGACGATCAGCCGATCCCGATCGCTGAACGGATTGCCCGACCGCGAATTCTCGATCATGTCGCGAGAGAGAATGTCGAACTCGAGATTGAACTTCTGGCCGAGTTCGTCCTGCCACTGCTCGACCAAGCTGCCCGGCGCGACGACAAGGCAGCGTTCGAGATCGCTGCGGGCGATCAGTTCCTTCATCAAGAGGCCCGCCATGATCGTCTTGCCCGCGCCGGGATCGTCGGCGAGGAGGAAGCGCAGCGGCTGGCGCGGCAGCATCTCGCCATAGACCGCCGAAATCTGGTGCGGCAGCGGATCAACGAGGCTGGTGTGGATCGCCAGATACGGGTCGAAATAATGCGCCAGCTTGATACGGTTGGCTTCCGTCACCAGACGCAGCAGCGCTCCATCAGCGTCGAATGACCATGGTCGGCCATTCTGCTCGACCTCCAGGCGGTGCTCATCATCCCGATAGAGAACCGCCTCGGCCACCGTGCCATTATGATCGCGATAAACGACATTGATCGCCTGATCGCCGATCCAGTCCACTGAAACGACATGCACGACCTGCGCCGAGGCAACGCCCCGCACCGATGCACCGTTCTTTACATCCTCAAGTGTTGCCCCCATCAGACCGCGCTTCCTTCCGAACCATTCATAGCTGAAGCCCCGCCTTGTCTAGCGCAGCCTCAGTCTCCCTGCGGTTTACTGTAACGATATGCTGCGTATGGGCGCTCTGTTTCGCAGCGTCACCCAGCAATCCGAGCCGCTTCAAAACATAGAAGAGCATCGCGTAACGAACTGTGAGCACGCCGTTACCCTGATCTATCCCATAGTCCTTGGCGACGACTTTCTGTTGGCTCACTGTGAGGGCTGGATGCGGCCCAATGACAACATCGAAATAGTTGTTCCAAAGCCAGTCACGCTCACCGGCCTCTCCGGGTTTGCCCTTCGCGCCAACATCAAGAATGCGTGGCAGCAGGAAATCCTTGAACTTGTGCTCCAGGTGACAATAGGCCCGCGCGTGCCAGCGGAAACCATCATAGCCAAAGGCATGAGGTGTGATCCGGCGCCAGATGGGCTCCGGCCGCGCCACGTTCATCGACTGATAGAAGATATCGACAGAGACGCCCTCGCGGCTGGCGTCGAGCATCTTGCGCAAAACCTCGATATCGATGTCGCGCCTGGGAGTCAGTGCAACGTCGGCGCTGGGAAGCTCGGCGATCCAGGAGTCGTGAGATGGAGCCGCACCTTCAGCCACCGAGCGAAGCTGTGCGAGATAGACATAGGGGTCCGGCTCAAGAAAGCGCAGCACGAACTTTTCGGCGGCGACATATCGCTTGGCGCGGGTGTCATATTCCATGTTTCCCGGCGCCCGTTCCTGATAGAGCGTCAAGTCCTTGGACGCCTGCGGCACCGACACGCCGAATGCCTCCACGAGGTCGGCCCGGTTGATCGAGCCCTCCCAGAACAGCCGGAACTCGATGAATTCGAGCCGGCGCCCCACTCCCCATTTCAGCGCCGTGCCAGCCTCTGCCATTGCTTCCGTCTCGCATGAGTTAGCATAAAAACTATATGGACAATCCATATTGGTCCGTGTAATTATTATTCCCATTGAAGGGCTTTCGTCAATGGGCAATCGGACATTGGGCAAGGGTGGGTATGCAGCGATATCGTTCTGAACATCGCACCATCGACGCGCGAACTTCATTGGCCGCCGCTAACACGGCGCCCGGCAATGAGCGGCGCCTGAAAGGAGAGCGGCCATGACCATCGCGCATCGATCCACTCTGGTCGTTCACGGCCGCCTCGCCATGCGGGAGAGTCGGCTGGCGGCGGGCCGTGACGGTCGCCACGGCCTCCAGATCATGTCCTTCGAACAGGCCGCCGTTCGGCTGGCGGGCGGCTTTGTTCGCCCCATCGACGACGAGAGCCTGCGCGCGACCATCCAGGCAGTCCTGCCCACGACGCCGATGGGCGAACTGGAGAGCATCAAGTGTCTTCCCGGCATGATCGATGCGGCGGTCGATACACTTCACAAAGCCTGGCGTGCGGGCATCGACCTTGCCGCACGCGCAGCCGACCATCCACGTATCGCCGCCATCGCGCGCCTGGAGGCGGCTGTTCTTGGCCAGCTTCCGTCCGGCATGCTGCGTCCCCTCGACATCGTCGCCGCGGCGACCGCTCGCATCGGTCATGCGCCGGCGGTCCTCGGCTCGATGGAGATTATCGGCCTCACTGAACTCTCTCCCTGCTGGCGTCCGCTGCTCCAGGCCCTCACTGCCCATATTCCCGTGCAGTGGACGGCCGGACCGCGGAGCACGCCCCCATGGCTGGACAGCGCCGGCGTCACGGTGACGTGCGCTAGCATGCAAGCGCCAGAGATCAACGCCGTCAGCGCGGCGACGACCTATCACGAAGCCATCGAGGCGATGCGCTGGGCGCGCAGCCTGCTCGCCTCGGGGGTGTCGCCGGCAGAGATCGCCATCGCGACCGCTTCGCCCGCCGACTATGACGATCATTTCCTGGCTCTCCGCGCCGACGCCAATATCGATCTGCACTTCGTCCACGGTGTCCGCACCGTCACCACCCGCGAGGGCCAGGCAGTTGCGGCCCTGGCCGACATCGTCGTGCGCGGCCTGTCGCAGTCGAGACTGCGTCGCCTGGCGGCGTTCTGTCGGGACAGCGGCCCTTTCGAAACCCTTCCCGAAGGCTGGCTGCGCATCCTGCCGACCCATGCACCGCTCTCAACGCCCGTCGCCTGGAACCGTCTGCTAGCTCGCCTGACGCCCGAAGTTTGGCCCGATGGCGCGGACCATGCTCCGGCGCTACGCGCTGGCGTCGAGATGCTGGCCAAAGGACTCGAGGCCGCTGCCGAAATCGGCGAAGCCTTCCTCAAGGGCCGTGCGGTCGCAATCTGGCGTAAGGCGCTGCTCGCCGGCCCGACCGCCTCGATCGACGCCACGTTGGAAACCCTGAAGCAGGACGACGGACTGGAAGCGTGCGTCTCTGTCGCCTGGATGCCGGCCAGCGCGCTCGCGGCCTCGCCGCGCCGCTTCGTGCGGCTCCTGGGACTCAACTCCTCGCGTTGGCCCCGAGGCATCGCCGAGGACCGGCTGATCCCGGACCATATCATCCCGACCCCGGTGCTCGATCCGCTGCCGGTAAACGTTGCCGACCGCCGCGACTTCGAGACCATCCTCGCTACGACGGCCGGCAGCGTCACTCTCTCGCGCGCCCGGCGCGACAGCGACGGACGCCTCCTGGGGCGCAGTCCTCTACTCGCAGGGCATGGTGACGAAACCTATCTGCGCCGCAACGCGACGCCGGCACATGCCTTCAGCGAAACCGACCGCCTCATGGCCCGGCCCCAAGAATTCGCGGCCGATCCGCAAGCGGTCGGGGCACAGGGCTGCTGGCGCGATTGGCGGCGTGCGGAGATCACGCCTCATGACGGGCTCGTGCGGGCGGATCATCCGCTCGTTCTCGCCATCCTCGGCCGCACCCAGTCGGCCAGCTCGCTGCGCCGACTGCTGCGCAATCCGCTCAGCTTCATGTGGGTCTATGCCTTCGGCTGGCGAGAACCGCAGAGCAGCGCCGAACCGCTCGTGCTCGACGCGCTCGGGATCGGCGATCTCGTCCACATGGTCCTGGACCGCGCCCTGCATGATCTCGAAACTGCAGGCGGGCTGGCAACCGCCGACACGCAGACCGTCGAAGCGGCGGTGGCGCGGGCTGCGCAAACCGTCGCCGCCGATTGGGAGAGCGAGCGTCCTGTTCCGCCGGCGGTCATCTGGGGGCGCACCCTCGACGACGCCCGCGTGATGGCGGGCCGCGCCTTGACCTGTGGTGATGCCCTGCTGCCGGGCGCACGCTCCTACGCAGAGGTGCCCTTCGGCGGCTCGGAGCCGAAATCCGAAGCCGAAGCCCCATGGGATACGAGCACGCCCGTCACGATTCCCGACACCGGCTTCAACATTGCCGGCTATATCGACCGGCTCGACGTCTCGGGCGACGGCAAGCGCGCGCTTGTGCGCGACTACAAGACCGGCCGCCCGCCGAAGGGCGACATCCGGCTGAATGGCGGGCGCGAACTTCAGCGCTGCCTTTACGCCTTCGCGGTCAAAGCCCTCCTCGGCGACGATGTCGCCATCAGCGCTTCGCTGCTCTACCCGCGCGAGCCCGTCGATCTTCAACTCGACGATCCCGAGGCCGTGCTCGCGGAGATCACGGGCTATCTCTGCGCAGCAAGGGCGAGTCTCGCCGGCGGCGCGGCCCTGCTTGGCCCTGATACCGGCGGTGACTATGACGACCTCGCCTTTGCCCTACCAGCCAACGCGAGCGCCACCTACTGCAAACGTAAAATGCCAGCCGCGACGGAGCGGTTGGGCGAAGTCGCTCAGGTCTGGGAGGCGGAATGATGAGCAGCATGTCCAAGATGTTGAAGGATGACAGCGCACGCCGCGATGCGATCAGCCTTCATGATCGCTCGATTCTGGTCGAAGCCGGCGCAGGCTCTGGCAAGACCGCCGTCATGGCCGGCCGCATCGCCGCCATGCTCGCCGAAGGCGTCGCGCCATGTTCCATCGCCGCCGTCACCTTCACCGAACTCGCCGCGAGCGAACTGCTGTCGCGGGTTCGCGAGTTCGTCGCCGACCTCTCATCCGGTATAATCGCGACCGAACTGCGCGTGGCGCTGCCCGATGGCCTGTCCCAGGTCCATCGTGAAAATCTCGCCGCCGCCAGCGCCGCGATCGACGAAATCACCTGCTCGACCATCCACGGCTTCTGCCAGCGCCTGATCAAGCCCTATCCGGCAGAGGCCGATATCGATCCCGGCGCCGGCGTTATGGACCGCAATCAGGCCGACCTGACCTTCCTCGAGATTGTCGATGACTGGCTGCGCGAGCGCCTGTCAGGCGGCCAGGGCGGCATTCTTGCCGAGATGGTGCTGCACAGCCCCGGCGAAACCGTGGCGCTCATCCACAAGATCGCCGAGAATCTGCGCCGCCGCCGCACGCTCGCGGCTCCGCCTGTTTCTCCGCTCGCCGGCCATCTGACGGCGTTCCGGCAGGCTGCCGCCGATTTCGCGGCCGCCCTGGACGGCACGGCAGCGGTCGAACCGGAAACGGTGATGATCGTCGAGCGGCTAACCGAGATGGCGACCGCCTTGGCGAACGGCCCCGATCCCGCGACACCCACGGGCCTCGTTCGCCTCCTGACCTCGCGTCCCCACCCGGACCTTTGCACCAAGAGCGGCACCTTCGCCTCCTATCGCAAGAAGGGCAAATGGGCCGCCGCAGCCAAGCAGTCCGGCCTCTCCAAGGCCGACGGTGACAGGCTGAACGACGCTGCCGACGCCCACTACACCGCCTGCTGCGACGCCTGGGTTTCACTGGTTCAGGCGGCGGCTGGCCAAGCCCTGGCGGCCCTCATCGAAGAAGCGCGTCCGATCATGGAGCGCTATCGCGACCACAAGCGGGCCAGCGCCCAGCTTGACTTCGATGATCTGATTTTCGCCGCGCGCGATCTGCTGCGCGATCATGACGACGTGCGCAGCGCGCTGGGGCAGCGTTTCGCCCATGTCCTCGTCGACGAGTTCCAGGACACCGATCCCCTGCAAACAGAGATATTCTGGCGGCTGTGCGGCGAGCCGGTCGATGACGACAAGGACTGGGCAGAATTCCGAATCCGGCCGGGCGCGCTCTTCCTGGTCGGCGACCCCAAGCAGGCGATCTATCGCTTCCGTGGCGCGGATGTCGGTGCCTATGTGCAGGCGCGCGACGCCTTCCGTGCCCAGGCCCCCGACAGTCTCCTGTCGATTTCCACCAATTTCCGCTCCTGCGCCTCGATTCTGACCTTCGTCAACGAGCGCTTCGAGGCCGTGCTCTCGGCCGATGGACAGCCGGGCTTCACCGCCCTCGATCCGTTTCATGACGATCGCGGCGGCCTCAACGTGGCCGCCATCGACATCGCCGTCGCCGACGAAAACGGCAAAGCCAGCGCCGAACAGCAGCGTGACGCTGAAGCCGACGCTATCGCCGAGCTGTGCGCCCGCCTGATCGATAGTCATCCCATTGTCGACCGTCGCAGTGGCACGGTGCGTCCCTGCCGGCCTGGTGACATCGCCCTGCTGGCGCCAACCGGCGCGGAGCTGTGGCGCTATGAAGAAGCTCTGGAACGCCGCGGCATCGCCGTGGCGACCCAGGCCGGCAAGGGTTTGTTCCGCCGCCAGGAGGTCCAGGATCTGATCGCGCTGACTCGCGTCCTCGCTGATCGCCGCGACACGCTCGCGCTCGGTGCGCTGCTGCGCGGTCCTTTGGTCGGCCTCACAGAGGAAGACTTGCTGGACATCATCTGGGGGCTTCCGCGCTCGGAAGAACAGCCGGATCGGTTTCCACGTCTGGATCTCAGCGTCGATCCCGCTGTCATCACGCACCCGCTGGCACGCGAAATCATCGAACGCCTGCAATCACTCTCCCGGCGCGCAAACAGCACGACCCCGCACGAATTGCTTTCGCGGGCCGTCGACGTGATGCGGGTCCGCCCGCTTCTCCTCGAGCGTCATCGCGGCCAGGCGGAGCGCGCGCTTGCCAATGTCGACCTCTATCTGAGCCTGTCGACCGGCTATGCCGTTCGCGGCCTGCGCGCCTTCGCCGAGGCGATGACGGCCGCGTGGTCCGACGAGGCCCGCGCCGTCGAGGGCCGACCGGACGCGCAGGAGGAGGCCGTCGCACTCTTCACCATGCACGCCGCCAAGGGACTGGAATGGCCTATCGTCATTCCCATCAACACCATGACCGGCGTCATGGCGCCCGAAAGCGCAGTGATCGACCGCCAGACAGAGACCTTTTATTGCCCGGTCCTGGGTGTCCCGCCCGAGGGCTACGAAACGGCGCGCCAGGCGGAGAAGGAGGAGCTGGACCGCGAACGCATCCGGCTCTGGTACGTCGCGGCCACCCGTGCCCGCGAACTCCTCGTCTTGCCCCGGCTCGACACCACGCCGTCGAAATCCGCCTGGATCGGTCTCGTCGATCTGTCGCTCGCCGATTTGCCCGGCCTCGACATGTCCCACCTGCCTGCCGACCTCGCGGCGACAGGCACCGGAGCGGGCAACGCCCAGACACGCGCCAGTTTCGCCGCCGAAGCCGAAACCATCGCCGCCGGCCAGACACATCTGACCTGGCTCGCGCCGAGCCGTGACGAAAACGCCGGCGGAACTGTGCTCCGGGAAGAAGAAACCGCGCTCTGGGTGGGCGCGGGCGATGAGCAGCCTCCCGTGGTGGAGGCCGCCGGCCTGGTCCAGGGTGGCCGCGAACGCGGGCTGATCCTGCACAAACTCATGGAAGAGGTGCTGACGGGCGAGACCAGTGAGACCGAGGCCACGCTTGTCGAACGCGCCGCCGAACTCATCCACGCCCTTGGTCGCTCCCCGGTCGCTGATCCGGCGACGGGATTGTCGGCCGCCGAATTGGCCGACTGCACCGTCAGAACCCTTGCACTGCCCGAAATAGCGGCCCTGCGGCCCGGTCTTCTGGCCGAGTTTCCCGTCTATGCCGCCCAGGCGGCTGATGGCCTGGAAACCGCAACGGCCGGGATCGCCGACGCCCTGACCCTGACGAACGAGGGGAGCCCCGCGGTCGTCGTCGATTGGAAAAGCGACGTGGCGCCAGCGCAGGGAACGCTCGATCACTATCGGGCACAGGTGCGGGCCTATCTCGACATGACCGGCGCCGAGCGCGGGCTGATCGTGCTCATGACCTCCGGCGTCGTCATCCCCGTTCTGCCGACCAAGCCGACCGAGAGCGAGGCGGCCTGAACGAATGTCTTCTCTTGCCTGGATCGATTTCGACGAGACCGAGCGTCAACGCGCGCAACGCATCATGGCGCTCTTTCAGGAGCGCGAAACCCGCGACGAGCTGGGACTGGGCGCGATCCGGGATTCCATCGCCGATCTTCTTTTCCCGGGCACGAGCACAATCCAGACGCGCCTGCGATACATGCTGTTCATTCCCTGGCTCTATCGCGCGCTCGAGAAACGCGACGTTCCGGAGGGCCAGCTCCGCACGGAAGCGCGCGACACCGAAATCCGGCTGGCCGACGCCTTGAAAGCCGGCGGCGAGTCCAACGGCATTATCGGCCGCGATGCGGGACCGCGACTGCAACGGCTGCCGAGCTCGGTCTATTGGGCCGGGCTGGGCGCCTGGGGCGTCCGGGTCTTTCCCGGCTCGCTCGACAGCCTGTTCGTCGCCCTGCGCGGCCGTGGCCGTTCGCGTGGCGGATCGGGTGGCGAAGACGCCCTGGCCGGCGCCCAGGCGCCCGCCGTCTGGAGCCCGGCCTTGCCGCAAATGCCAGGCGACCTGCTTGAGCGCGCCATCTTCCGCCTGACTACGGACGAGGCGCAGTTCCTCATCGATCGTCTCGTGGCCAGCCAACCGGCCGCGCTGCTCACCATGCTCGCGCGCGAAGGCATCGACGCGGACTGCGACTACATCTGGACGCATCCCCATCTTTCGGCGTTCCCGACCGACACGCGCCGCCTTGTCCAGCATGGGGAAATCTTCTCCCATGTGATGCACGGCGCGGCGCTGCTCTATAATCTGTCGCTCAGCGAACTGCGCCAGCGCGACGACTGGGTTGAGGACTATCGCGAGCGCCTGCAGGCCTGGAATGACGAACTCGATGCCGGTGCTGTCCGGGCATGGTCGCCTGATGAGTTCTGGAACGTCATCGAGCACCCGGCGCACGCCATCCGTCCGGCTGCCAAGCGCTTCGTGACCGAGTGGCGCGACCAGGTTCTGGCCGGAACGGAGGGGCTTGTCGCGACGCCTGCGGCGCGGCGACTGGTCGAGGAACGCGAACGTCGACTCAAGACCAGCCAGTCTCGCTACGCCAACCACGCCGTTCGCGACCGTTGGACCGGCGCATCAGGCGCCGACCGCCTCAGCTTCCGCTGGGCCCAGGCCAAATCGCATCTGCGGGATCTCGCCCATGCTGAATAGGCGCAGCCTCGACCCCGAGCAGCGAACGCTCTACGGCGCGAACCTTCAGCCGCCCGCTGGCTACATCTTCGATGCGGCGGTCGCGACGACATTCTCGCTCGATTTTGAGACCGCGCTCGCCGTGCCGGTCAGTCTGGCGCTGTTCGCGGCAGAAAATCGCGATGACATTCTCTCTCATCCTCTGGCGCTGCTGGAAGGCGCCGAGCGCATCGCTGGTCGCCTCGTGGTCTTTACCGACGCAGGCCGTATCCAGGCGAGCGTCCGTCCCCATTCCCGCCTTTGTTCACTGCTCGAACGCATCGTCGTCGAGGTCGCCGCCCCTCGTGGCGGAGCCTTCCACCCCAAGATGTGGGCGCTCCGTTTCACGCCGCTGCGGCCCGAATATCCGCCGCGCTTGCGCCTGCTCATCCTGTCCCGAAACCTGACCCGCGACCGCTCATGGGATATTGCCGCTACCTTCGATGGCGTGGTCACAAGGCAGCCGAAGGCCGTCAACCGCCCGATCGCAGACTTTCTTCGCCAGCTCCCTGATCTGGCCACCGTTGGTACTCCTGACGGGACGAAGACGCTTGTCGACGATCTGGCCGAAGATGTGCGGCGCGCCGAATGGAGCCTGTCCGAGCCCTTCCAGAGCGTCTCCTTCGCGGTCAACGGTCTCGGCGGCAAGCCATGGCGTCCGGAACCCTGCGCGCGGCTGGGCGTGATGTCGCCGTTCTGCGACGATCAGACCTTGTCGATGCTCGCCGGTCTCGCCAACGCCGATAAACCCATCTTCATCGGGCGCTCCGACGAACTTGGGCAGGTATCTGGCGCTACGCTGGATGCTTTTGCCCGCGTCGCCGTTCTCGATGAGATGGCCGCCACCGAAGACGGCGAGGAGGCCGATGACACGGCGTTGCAGGGGCTTCATGCCAAGGCCTTCATCGCCGAGCGTGGCTGGGACACCGCAATCACTGTCGGCTCGGGAAACGCCACACGACCGGCGCTGCTGTCGGGCGCCAATGTCGAGATCTTCGCGACCCTGACCGGCAAACGATCGCGGGTCGGCAGCGTCGAAGAAATTCTTGGCGACAAGGGCTTCGGCCGCCTGACACGGCCATTTGTCCGCGACGAGATGGGCGCCGGTGACGCTGCGCAACGGGCTGCTGAGGAGCGACTGGACCAGGCCCGACGCGAAATCTGCCGGAGCGGGCTCAAGCTCCGTTGCGAGCGCACAACACCCGCCGATGACGGCGCTCTTCTCTGGCGGGTCTGGCTGGTCCCATCAGAGCCGCTTTCCCTTGCCGGAGTCAGGGCTTTGCGTGTTTGGCCCATCACGCGGGGCGACGGCCACGCGCGCGATGTGATTGAGCCCCTTCGACAGGGGCAACCCGCAGACCTTGGCGCGATGCCGATGGTCGATCTCACCCGCTTCCTGGCCTGCCATCTCACGGACGAGGCAGAAGACGTTTCCATCCTGTTCAGCACCGGGCTGATGACAGACGGGATGCCGTCCGAGCGGCATGCGGCCATCCTGCGCTGGGTGATCGACAGCAAGGATGCGTTCTTCCGTTATCTCCGACTGCTCCTCTCCGAATTGGGCGACCCGTTTGCCGCCGCGTTGGCGGCGCAGGACGGATCGGGTCAGGGCACATGGCGCTCGGCAAGCGACGATGCGCCGATCCTTGAAGACATGGTCCGCGCCTTCTGCCGCGGCGGCGACCAACTGCGCGCCATCGAACGCCTGATTACGCGCCTGGAGGCCAATGACGGCTCCGATACAGACCCAATTCCCGCCGAGTTCCGCGCGCTCTGGAACACATTCCGGATCGCCCTCGCCACGGAGGACGCCGCGCATGACAGATGAACGGTTCCGCGCCGAAGCGGCGCTGGCCCCCCTCAAGACATTCCAGCGACGTACCGTCGATTATGTTTTCGAGCGGCTCTACGGCCAGGACGATCCTGTCCGTCAGTTCCTGGTCGCTGATGAGGTCGGCCTCGGCAAGACGATGGTGGCGCGCGGCGTCATCGCTCGCATGATCGAGCACCTGTGGGACAGCACTAAGCGGATAGACATCCTCTACATCTGCTCGAACCAGGCGATCGCGGCCCAGAACCTCAACCGCTTGAATGTTCTCGGTCGACGGGAACTGGCCCTGCCAACCCGCATGACCCTCATTCCCCTCCAGTTGCGGGATCAGGTGGGGCTCGACGCCAACAAGGTGAACTTCATCAGCCTGACGCCGGGCACGACCTTTGATCTGCGCTCGGCGACAGGGGTAACGCAGGAGCGCGCCTTGCTGTGCCATCTCCTGCGCGATCTCGTTTCGCGGCCGCGAGGCTTGCATAATCTGTTGCAGGTCACCGCCGGCATCGACGGCTGGAATCGCGCCGTCGGCAGTCTCACCCTCGAAGGTGTCGACAAGCGCATCATCGAGCGCTTCCGCCGCGATGTGCAGGCGGATGGCGATCTCTTCGCGGAACTCGAACGGGTCTGCGACCTCTTCCCGCGCCGCCGGGACGCCTATCCCCCGGAGATGACGCAACCGCGCAACAGCCTGGTCGCCCGGCTCCGCGCCAAACTGTCCCATGCCTGCGTGGATGCGCTGCAACCCGACCTGATCATCATGGACGAGTTCCAGCGGTTCCGGGATCTTCTGCACGGCGACAGCGATGCGGCGATTCTCGCGCGCGAGCTTTTCGAATATTCGGGAGGCGACGGCCATGCCGCCCGCACCCTGTTGCTGTCGGCTACGCCCTACCGGATGCTCACGCTCGCCGGCGACGAACCTGACGAAGGCGATCACTATCAGGACTTCCTTGAGACCCTGAGCTTCCTCTACGGCCGGGAAAGAGGGCCAGAGGTGACGGCCACGCTGGCGCGCGAGATGCGCGCCTTTCGAGGCCTCCTGCATGCGCTACCGCAATCGCACGCCTCTGCGGTCGAAACCCGCCAGACCATTGAACGGCGCCTGCGTCAGGTGATCGCCCGAACCGAGCGGATCGCATCGACCGTCGAGCGCGACTCCATGATGAGCGAACCCGCCATCGCCGTTTCGGTCGCACCCGCCGACCTCGCGCAGGCTTCGGCCATGTCGCATGTCGCGCGCTCGCTCGATGCCCCAGAGATCATCGAATACTGGAAGTCCGCGCCCTACCTGCTCAACTTCATGCGTCACTACAGCCTGAAGCAGCTCTTGATCGCCCAGGCGGAGGCTCCTTCGGCGGCACTCCGCGACGCGATCCAGACGGCTCGGCCGACCATGCTCGACCGCGGCGCCATTGACGCCTATGCCCCACTGGAGCCGGCCAACGGGCGGATGCGGGCCATCATGGACGACATCTTCGGCCAGCACCTCGAACAGAACCTCTGGATACCCGCCGCCATGCCCTATTATGGCGCCGCCCGATCCAGCCCGCCGCCGACCAAGGCGCTGATCTTCTCCTCCTGGTCCATGGTGCCCGATGCGGTCGCGGCGCTTCTGTCCTATGAAGCCGAACGGCGCATGGGCGTCGGGGAATCCGGTCGGCGCTATTTTGAGCAGCATCGCCTGCGCCCCTTGCAGTTCAGACAGGATCAGGGCCGGTTGGCGGGGCTGCGCGCCCTTCTGCTGATCTATCCATCACCGGTTTTGGCGAAACTGGCTGACCCGCTTGCGGTGTTCACCGAAAGCAAGACGGCTTTGTCGCAGGAGGAGATGCGCGCCGCCATCGCCGACCGGCTCAAGCCCGCCCTCAATGCGTTGCAACAAGGGGCGGCCTCACACGAGGAGGCTCACGGCGCTGAATGGGCCGCTCCAGCCGTTGTCGATGAACTGCTGGGCGCGCGGTCCCGTGCCTGGTTGGAAACGCCCACCGGCATGCGCGCCCTGGCGAATGAAGATGCTTACCAGGATCATGTCGCAGCGCTGGCGGCAGCCGCGAAGACACGCGACATCGGCACCGTCACCGATCTGTCGGATCTGCTCGTTGATGTGGCGCTCGGCAGTCCGGCCGTTTGTGCTCTTCGCGCCCTCAAACGGATTGCGCCCGAACTGGCCTGGGATGATCCGCGCCTGCTCAGCGCCGCCGCCGAGGTCGCCTGGGCGTTCCGGGCGCTGTTCAACCAGCATGACGCGGTCGCGTTGCTTCGCCGGGACACTGACGACCATTACTGGCGTCGGGTGCTGGGCTATTGCGCCGAGCACAATCTCCAGGCCGTCCTCGACGAATACACCCACTATCTCGTCGATGCCGAAGGTCTCGGCGCTCGCCCCGCCGAGGAACGTGCCGTCGGCGTCGCGCGCGCCATGGCTTCAGCCTTGGCCATCCGCCCATCGCAGATCGACGTCGATGATGTGCATGTCGATGACAAATCTCTCACCATCGGCAAATTCCAGATGCGCGGCCGTTTCGCGATGCGTCTCGCCGACTATAAAGACGAGGACGGCGCCGTCGCCCGGCTCGGAGGCGTGCGCGATGCGTTCAACTCGCCGTTCCGGCCGTTCGTTCTCGCCACCACGTCGGTTGGCCAGGAGGGGCTGGATTTCCATCCCTATTGCTATCGCGTCTATCATTGGAACCTGCCGGGCAATCCAGTGGACCTGGAGCAGCGTGAAGGCCGCGTCCATCGCTTCAAGGGCCATGCAGTGCGCCTCAATCTGGCGGAACATCAAAGCGCCGTGGTTCGCGGCAGCGGGCAGGCCCCCGCCGATCCATGGCAGCTCATGTTCGAGCGCGCGCGATCCGAAACGACGGTCGACACCGACCTCATTCCATATTGGATCTACGAAGGCTCCGTGCGAGTCGAACGACGTGTTCCGATGCTGCCGTTCAGTCGTGAAGTCACGCGGCTCGCTTGGCTCAAACGCAGCCTCACGGTTTATCGCCTGGCCTTCGGTCAACCCCGGCAGGACGATCTGCTCGACTACCTGCAAAACCTTGCGGGCGATGGAATGAACGCCAACATTCTTGGCGATCTGCAAATTCGGCTTGATCCCGAGGTTCCCAGTCCTTCGGCGTGACGCAATCGAGATGACTGGGCACAAATTGGCGGACGTGCCGGTCGGCGCTTCCGACACGCCCGCCTGCCATTCGCTCATGGAAGGCACACCGCCTCCCATGCGGCTGGACCATATGACGGCCAGCCTGGTGGGCTTCATGCGGGTTCGCCGCCATTCCCACCGCCATGCTCGATCCGCCCCAATGTGCGGCGTCTCCCATGGTCCCCGCGCTTATCGGGTCCGGGTCCCCAAGTCCATTCAGGCGGCCGGCAGCTCCGCAACCGAACCCAGCGTGTCGATCTCGGCGATCTTCTGAAACTCGCTGAGATAGTCCTGCTGATGGGTCGCCAACCAACGGACCACGCGATTGTTCGCAAGGAGCTTGGCGACGTATCCACGCGCGACGGTCAAATGCAGATTGTCGATGCCGTAGGTTTCCTCGACCGACTTCACCTGGGTCTGGAGCGCCGCCAGCTCGCGTTCCATGCGGGCGATCTGCTGGCCCGAGGGCGTCGGCTTGCCGCCGCCTTTGCCCTTCTTGGTGGCGGCAAGCTGGTTTTCGGATGTCGCCGCGCGCAACGCACGGGCAAACATGACCGTGAAATTGTTCTGGCCGATCATCAGATCGGCGGCCTCGATCTGCCGCACGGCCGTCATCTGACGCAGAATGTCGAACACCTTCATCGAGCAAGGTGTGTCCTTCAGCATCTCGGCCGCCTCGGGGCTGATCCCTTCGAGCAGCTTGAAACGCCGCAGCACGGACTCGACCTGAAGGTTCAGAGCGGCGGCGATGTCGGTCGATGACACGCCCCGGTCCATCGCCCGCACGATCATCCGATGCTCCTGGATCGGCGGGATGCGATTGACGCGCTTGTTGTAGGTATAGGTGTCGTCGTCCGCTGCAAGCAGGCACTCGACCTCGGAGATGCCGAGTTCCTTCAGCGCCTCAAGCCGCAGATGACCATCGAGGAGAAACCAGGTTCCGACATTCTTTTCGTCTGCCAAGACGACGGGCGCTTCGATCAGACCGATCGCTTTGATCGAACTCAGCACCTGCGAATAGGATCGGCTCTCCCTGGCGCCGGGCGGCAACGTCTTCAGCGGAACGATCGCCGCGACGGGGATCGTCAGAAAATCGCGGTCGAAGCCAAAATGGATGCGGCCGTCATCCTGATCCTTCGGTTCTTCAGTCATGATCGTCTCCCGACACACGGGCCTGGAGCGCGCGTGGCATGGTCGCCAACCCCTCCGCCCTCAACAGATTGATGAAACCGTCATTGCCGAGCAGATCCTTCAGCGCCTCGACGACGAACAGCAGCCGGGTCTGCGTGAAGTCCGACTTCTTGACCAGCAGACGCTGCTTTTCGGCCTCCCGCTGATAGACCTGCATGAGATCGGCGGCCGTCATCCGACGGACGCCGGTGCTCTTTCGGCCCAACCGCCCGACAGGCAATCCACCCTTGCGCTGGCTGCGCATCCGCATTTCCAGCAGACGTCGAACCGCGGCGAGTTTCTTGCCCCGAAGCTTGCCGGTCTCATAGGCGTCGAGGAGCAGGTTCTGCGCCTCTTCCGTTTCGGCTTTGGAAATCTCCATTGCCAAGGTGATCGGAATGAGCCCGGTTTCGACGGCGGACACCAGCCGTTCCTCGCCACGCTCGAGTAGCGACGCAATCATGTTCACCCAGGATGCCCCGACACCGATCTTCTCCGCGATGGCAGCATCGTTGAAACCGCGAGATCGTAGCGCGCCGATCTCCTTCATGAGGTCGATGGGCCGCGGGGTGCGCCGGGCGATATTCTCGACCAGGCTCATGACGAGGCATTGGCTTTCGCTGGCCTCGATCACCACGGCCGGAATCTCGGTCTGACCAAGCATCTGGAAGGCTTCCAACCGGCCCTCACCACAGACGAGATCATATCTCGGCCCGCCTGCGCCATCGCGGCGGCTCACCGTGATCGGCCTCTTCAAGCCGATGGCTTCGATGTTGTTCACGATCTCCCGATGCTGGCGCTTGTTGCGCGCGCGTGGGTTCAGAACCGTAATCCGGGAGATAGGGATCATTTCGATCTTGTTCGGTCGAACAGCAGGCATCAGGCGACCTCCCCAAGAGGAACAGGCGCGGCGATGTCATAGAGAAGCTCAAGGTCGTCGAAGCGGTAGGCATCGAGCGCGAGCGCATTCTCCTCTCCTAGCCGCAGCTTTTCGGAGAGCATGTCAATGCGAGGGAACAGATAGAAGTCGAACGGCGCGCGATTGGCGCTATCCATCCGCGCGACAATCGTGATGTCAGGCGCAAGCGAGGTATCGAAGTGCAGGTTCCACCGAAGGAGCCCGGTCGGCGTCTCGACGCACCGCGCGATCACCAACGAGACGCTGAACTCACCGTTGACGATTATCCGGTCGGCCTCGAGATCCTGCCAGGCATCGCTGCCGGTTGCCCGCAATCCGTCGAGCACCTCACGAAGAATGCCGGGATGGAGCTTTCGCAGTTCGCGGTTGATTTCAACGTAGCGGTAATCGCGATCCGGTGTGAAGCCCACGAGACCGTAGGCGCGAAGCAGGCTGCCAAAGCGGGAGTTGTAGGCGCTGCTGGACGGCATCCCATCGGATTCGTCGATGACGATGCCGGAGAGCAAACCTTTTTGCTGATAAAGCTCCCTCAGAGATTGCAGCATCTCTTCGTCGCTCAGCCGGAAGGAGCGCGCACCGATGATGGTCCTGGCCGCCTCGAACAGTTCGCGTTCAATGACGGCCGCGAACGCATCCTGCGCCCTAATCCACATACCGGGATTGTTCCGGACACGCTTCTTCTTCAGCTTGAAGGAGCGGCGGTTCCACACGTTGTCGCCGACATATTTCTCGTTGATGAGAATCTGGTGAACGGTTCCCCTGGTCCAGGGTCGCCCAAGGTCGGTGGAAATACCCCGCCTGTTGAGATCGACCGCGATCTCGCTCTCGCTATATCCTTGATGGACGAATGCCCTATAGATCTCGCGAACCAGATCGACTTCCTCGGCGGGACCGAGTGTCAGGATTACGCGGTCAGTCTGGAGACTCTTCTGCTCGCCGCGTTCAAGACATCCCTTGATAGCGCCGTGCTCATCGATGAGCGTTCGCCGTAGTCCAAAACCCGCCGGGCCGCCCTGACGATACCCTTTCTCGATCAGGCGCCCCTGGCCGGCGAAAACCTTGACCGAAAGCTCACGGCTATATTCCCCGGCCATGGCGCTCTTCACGCCCTTGATGATGGCCGCGATCGGGCTTCCGTCATTCTCGAATTGTTCGGCGCAGTATTGGACGCGAACGCCGGCGCGCTTGCAGATATATTCGTAGTAGGCGCTTTCGTCGGTGTCCTGGAAGCGCCCCCAGCGGCTCACGTCGTAGACGAGGATCATCTCAAAGTCGGCTCGGCCTTCCACGACGTCCGCGATCAGCCGCTTGAACGCATCACGACCATCGACGCTGAGCCCGCTCTTTCCTTCGTCGGCGTAGGTACAGACGATCTCAATTCCACGCGTCTCGGCATATTGCTTGATCGCGTCGGATTGGTTTTCCGTCGAATACTTCTGATGATCCGTCGACATGCGGACGTATTCGGCAGCCCGAAGAGGACGTTCGGGCTGCTCTGACCGATCATTATCGTAACGTCTCCGGCTCATCACATTACGCCCTCGCTAACTTGCCTGCGGCGGTCCGGGCGACCTGCCGCCGCAGCGCCTGACGGACCACTGCCGCCACTCCGCACGGAAACATTCTAGCTGCGGAGAAAACGGAAGATGTTGCCGAAAACGGGCAGGAAATTACCCCTATGGACAGGCGTTCTTGGCGGACGCGAAGTCTATGCGCGGACCATCGCCGAGCTGCTACGCAAAGAGCATGGCGACAGTCGCCGCGCGATTAAGCAGCTCATGCGCCAGACGGACGCAAGCGAGCGAACCGTCAAGCACTGGCTCTCAGGCCAGCACGGGCCAGACAGCGTCTATTTCCTGCGGCTGGTGGTCTCGTCCCCAGTCATCAGGGCCTTCGTTCTCGGCCTGGTCGATGGGCCGGCAGCCATCCCGTTGACCGGCCCAGTGGATCGCATTTCCCTGGCCAGAGCCCGTGAAGCCTATGCTGCCGGGGAAGCCGCAGGGGGACGATCGGCAACGGGCGCGCGGAAAAATGTCCCTGAACGTGTCCCTGAACGCGACCCTATAAATGTCCCTGATCGAGCAGAACTCAACGAGCGGCAACACTGGTTTCTCGACCGAGTCGGGGAAGGCCGAAGTGACGCACGGGATATTGCGGCGGTGTGGGCAGTCAGCCTGAAAACTGCGCGTCGGGACATCGCCGCGCTCAAGGTGGCAGGTCTCATATGCTACGTCGGCTCACGCCGGAAGGGCCGGTATCGACGATCATCCAAATGAACCGATTGGGCGTCTGGCTGGGCGCGGCGATGGCCGCGCCTTATCCGATATGCACGCCAGAGCGCGATACCGTTCTACGCCCCTTAATCCGGGCTTTCTTTCAACGTCGTCTATCGACTTCTATCCGTCGAACCCAATGGCTGACGGAGTCCTCTGATGAAATCACAAGAACCTCCCGCCGTGACACGGACCATCCGGCGGCATGAGCTTCGGCAAATCGTCCCGTTGGCCGACACGACCATCTACGACATGGAGCAGCGCGGTGAATTTCCACAGCGCTTCTACCTCACATCCCGGTGCGTGGTCTGGGATCTTTCCGAGGTCGAAGCCTGGCTGGAGGAACGGCGCCGCGCCTCACGCGCGAAAACCGTGAAACGCGCGCCTATGCCCGATGTCCAGCTTCGCAAGACCCGCCCCATCAAACATCCGGCGCGGGCGTAAGCAGGTCCATTGTCGGCGGATAAAGGGTCGGCGTGTATTTCTCCCCCACGACCCAAGCGTCCACGAGGTTGGACCATTCCTGGATCATGTGCCGGCGCTGATGCTCATATTCCGCCTTGTTGTAGATGCCCCGTGAGGATCGGCCATCCTCGTGCGCCAAGCACTTCTCGATCCAGTCGCTGTTGAAGCCCAGTTCGTTCAGCAGAGTCGAGCCGGTGCGTCGGAGATCGTGAACCGTAAAGGACGCCAGCGGCATTCCTTCCTTCTTGGCCCGCGCCACCACCGCCGTCGTGACCCGATTGAACGTGGCCCGCGACATCGGCGCGTCAGCGTCGTAGCGCGACGGCAGGACGTATTTCGAGTTACCGGCGCAGGTCTTGAGAGCGATGAAGATGTCGAGCATTTGCTGCGATAGATAGACGTTGTGCGCCTTCGAGCGCTTCATTCGCTCCTTGGGGATCGACCAGACGGCATTCTCAAAATCGACCTCGTCCCAGACTGCATCCTGCAATTCGCTCTTTCGCACCATCGAGAGCAGGATCAGCTTTATCCCGAGACGGATCGTCGGCAGCGTCGGGACATGCTCAAGCTGTCCGAGCATGATGCGGATCTCAGCGGGAGATAGCGACCTGTCCTTCGGCACGAAGGTCGCGATCGACGCTGGGCCAACCTCGTCGGCCGGGTTGGCGACCTTCTCCCCGTGCAGGATGGCGAAGGCGAAAACCAACTTCACAATGTCTCTGACATGGACCGCTGTTGCCGGTGCCCCGCGTTCCTTTACCTTCGCGCACACCCCACGCAGATCCTCTGGTAGGATCTCGGTTAGCAGTCGATTGCGAAACGCCGGGAGGATGTCGCGCTCGAAGATCGACCGCCGCATCGCGCGTGTACTGTCCGCCATCCTCGCTTCCTGAAGCCAGCGTTCACCGAACTGGCCGAAGCTCTTGGCTTCCTTGATCCTCCGCTTCTCGCGCTGCTTTTCCTGCGCCGGCGAGCGACCCTCGGAAATCGCGCGCTTCGCATCAATCAGCTTCTCACGCGCCCGGGCCAGAGACAGACCCGCCGGGCCATAACGACCCAACGTCAAGGTCTCGCGACGGCCGTTGAGCCGGTAGTCCAAGCGGAACACGATTGAACCTGAAGGTTGGACCACGACGTACATACCGTCACGATCCACAATCTTGTATAATTTATCTTTTGGTTTCAGTGCCTTGATGGCGGTATCGGTCAGCATCTGCACCCTCCAGATCGGTCAAAAAATGCCGGAGAGCACCCAATTATACCGTCAGGCCAAAATTTGGCCGCATGACAAGATATTTATTCAGCAATTACAGTCATTTAAGCTAAAAAATATACCGTCAGAAGCTCTCTTGCTCCTGACGGTATATGCATTTTTCGGTTGAGACAAGACGCGCCATACCGCCAGCCATACCGTCAAACAGGAGGCTAACCCGGCGATAGATACCGAAAGTCTCAGAGAGATTTCTTCAGCATTTTCATTGGCTTATATCGTATTGTGGCGTGATTTCGGATACGCTCGGAGGGGCAAAAATTATTCCCACTCGATCGTGCCGGGCGGTTTCGAGGTGATGTCGTAGACGACGCGGTTGATGCCCTTCACCTCGTTGATGATGCGCGTCGCGGCGCGGCCGAGGAAATTCATGTCGAAGGGGAAGAAATCCGCCGTCATCCCGTCCACCGAGGTCACGGCGCGCAACGCGCAGACATGATCATAAGTACGGTGATCGCCCATCACGCCCACGGTGCGCACCGGCAGGAGCACGGCGAAAGCCTGCCAGATCGTGTCATAAAGGCCGGCCTTGCGGATTTCCTCGAGATAGATCGCATCCGCCTCGCGCAGGATATCCGCCTTCTCGCGCGTGATCTCGCCGGGAATGCGGATCGCGAGGCCGGGGCCGGGGAAGGGGTGACGGCCGATGAAGCTCTCCGGCAGTCCAAGCTCGCGGCCGAGCGCGCGCACCTCGTCCTTGAAGAGTTCGCGCAAGGGCTCCACGAGCTTCATCTTCATGCGCTCGGGCAGACCGCCGACATTGTGATGGCTCTTGATCGTGACCGACGGGCCGCCTGAAAAGCTCACGCTCTCGATCACATCCGGGTAGAGCGTTCCCTGCGCGAGAAATTCCGGCGCGCCCTTGCCGTCATGCGCGATCTTGTTCGCCTCGCGCTCGAAGACCTCGATGAAGAGGCGGCCGATTGTCTTGCGCTTGACCTCGGGATCGGAGACGCCCGCCAAAGCGCCGAGGAAGGTCTCGGAGGCATCCACCGCCACCAGCGGGATGTTGTAATGATCGCGGAACAGGCTCACCACCTGCTCGCTCTCGCCCTTGCGCATCAGGCCGTGATCGACATAGACGCAGGTGAGCTGGTCTCCGATCGCCTCATGGATCAGCACGGCGGCGACGGAGCTGTCCACCCCGCCCGAAAGGCCGCAGATCACGCGGCCCTTGCCGACCTGGGCGCGGATTTTCGCGATCATCTCGGCGCGATAGGCGCCCATCGTCCAATCCGATTTGAGCCCGGCGATCTTGTGGACGAAATTCGCGATCAGCTTGCCACCATCGGGCGTATGCACCACTTCCGGGTGGAACATGGTGGTGTAGATGCGGCGGGCTTCATCGGTCGCGATGGCGAAGGGCGCGTTCTCGCTCGTCGCCTTGACCGAGAAACCTTCCGGCAGCTTCGTCACGCGGTCGCCATGGCTCATCCAGACCGGATAGGTCTTGCCGGTTTCCCAAAGCCCCTCGAACAGCGCCGATTTCTCCTTGATCAGGATATCGGCCCGGCCGAATTCCGCCGCATGTCCGCCCTCGACAACCCCGCCGAGCTGCACCGCCGTCGTCTGCTGGCCATAGCAGATCGCGAGGATCGGCAGGCCGCTCTCGAACACGGCTTTCGGGGCACGCGGCGAGCCTTCGCGCAAAACCGAATCCGGCCCGCCGGAGAGGATCACCGCCTTGGGATTGAGCTTCGCAAAGGCCTCTTCGGCCTTCTGATAGGGATGGATCTCGCAATAGATTCCGGTTTCGCGCACCCGCCTTGCGATGAGCTGGGTCACCTGCGAGCCGAAATCGATGATGAGGAGCGTGTCGTGATGCATGATCTCTCTCAGGAATGGCGCGTGAGAACCGCGATGAAGAATCCGTCGGTATTGGTGCGATGCGGGGTCAGCAGCAACCCGGTGCCGGAACAATCGCGGTGCGGGGCGAGCGCGGCGAGGTTGCGCGCCTTTGCGTTCTGTGCCGGATCGACCACGGCGAAATCGGGATGGCGCGCGGTGAAATCCGCGATCTGTGCGCCGTTCTCCTCGTCGAGCACGGAGCAGGTGATATAGACGAGCCTGCCGCCGGGTTTCACGTAGCGCACGGCGTGATCGAGCACCTCGCGCTGTTCGCCGATGCGCAACTCGAGCGAAGCCGGGCGGATGCGCCATTTCGCATCGGGGTGGCGCCGCCAGGTGCCGGTGCCGGTGCACGGCGCATCGACCAGCACGAGATCCATCTTCGCCGAAAGATCGTCGAGCGGCATGACTCCCAATTTGGGTGTCCTGACCTGAACATTGCGCACGCCGGCGCGCGTCAGGCGGTCATGGATCGGTGCCAGGCGGCGCTGGTCGCTGTCGGTGGCGAAAATCTGGCCCTTGTTGTTCATCTCGGCCGCGAGCGCGAGCGTCTTGCCGCCGCCGCCCGCGCAGAGATCGAGAACCTGCATGCCCGGTTCAACGCCGGCCAGCAGGCTGACGAGCTGGCTGCCTTCGTCCTGCACCTCGACCGCGCCCTTGAGGAAGGCGGGCTCGGATTGCACATGCGGCACGCGGCCATCGGCATTGGCGATGATCCTGAGCCCGTGCGGGGAGAGGGCGGTCGGCTCGGGCTGGATATGCCCAAGTGCTTCGAGCGCCTTGATGCGGATAAGCTTCAGCACATTCACGCGCAGGTCGAGCGGCGCGCGGCTGGCCATGGCGCGCATCTCGGTGACGCGGTTATCGCCGAAGGATTTTTGCAGGCTCTCGTCGAGCCATTCAGGGTAATCGCCCCGCACCCATGCAGGCGCCTGCGTGAGATCGGCGGCTTCAAGGGCGGTGCGCTCGTCGATCGAAAGCGGGTTGGGCGCGAAGCGCTCGCCGTTGCAGAGCGCGGAAATCGCGGCGACATCCATGCGCCTGAGAACCCGCAGCATCCCCAGCAGCACGGCGCGGGGATTATGCTCGCCCTGGCGCGCGCCGGCGATCCAGCTCGCGGAAGCTTTGACGCGCAGCGCGTCATGCACGAGATTGCCGACGGCGTTGCGGTCGCCCGAACCGGCATAGCGGTTGGCGTTGCCCCAATCCTTGAGGATCTGGGTGAGCGGACGCCTCTCGGCCAGCACCTCGTCGAGGATGCCGATGGCGGCGGAAAGTCGGGCGGAAGGGGTCATGCCCTCCTAGGCCAAAAGGCGCGGGCGAAGTCAAGCCTTGATGGCCAGTTTCTTGGGTTGAAGAAGCGGGTATCGGTTTGAATGCGGTGCCGGATTTTTGCTTCCTCCCACGCTTTTTTTACCGATCGGGGAGGAAGAGAGGGAAGCGCCATGTTTCAGCCGCAATGCCGGACGAGGCCGATATCACCCATTTTCAGGAGCTTTGCATGTCGAAAATCATCCGTGGCGCTGTTGCTGCCGCCCTTCTCGCCGCCGTCACCGCCTGCGCCACGGCGCCGGCGCAGGAGGCTGCACCCCAGGCCCCGTCGCGCAAGCTCGACGCCAAGACCCAGCTTGAATGCGGCACGAAGCGCGCCTGCCGCTGATTGTCTGCTCATGAAACGAAAAGGCCCGCGCGAGCGGGCCTTTTTTATGGAAGCACGGCGGTCTTGGCGCTGTCGTAGCGGCCCCAGGGTTTTGTGATCGTCTGCGCGCCGGCCGAGATCGTGAAGCTGTAATTCGAGATCGTGTTGCCTGTGGTGTTGCAGGGCGCGAGGAAGGCGTGTTCGATCACGGTTTTCCCGGAAGGATCGGCCGGCACGCGCACCGAGCGGTGGTCGATCACGCGACCGTTGGAGAGCGTATCGGACAGTGCGACGAGGATATCCCCCGTCGCGCCCCGGTTATGCGTCACGGTAATCACCGGCTTGCGGTTCTGGCCGCCGATCTGCGCGCAAAGATGCGTCCGGCCGAATTTCTCGACGGTCACATTGGCGATCTTCAGCGCCTGAGCCTGGCCGCCTGCGATGCTCGCGAGCAGGAATGGCGCTGAAAGCAGGGCAGGGCGGACAAGTTGCCGGATCATGTCAGGCTCCAGAGGGCGAGGATCACGTGTGGGCGAGGATCACGTGCGGGTCGGGTAGTTCGGGCTTTCGCGCGTAATCGTCACGTCATGGGCGTGGCTTTCGCGCAGGCCGGCGGAGGAGATGCGGATGAATTCCGCCTTTTCCTGCAATTCGGTGATCGTCTTCGCGCCGACATAGCCCATGGCTGCCTTGAGGCCGCCGGCGAGCTGGTGGATCACGTTGGCCGTCGGGCCCTTGTAGGGGACCTGCCCCTCGATGCCTTCCGGCACAAGCTTCATCGTGTCCTTGATCTCGGCCTGGAAATAGCGGTCCGCCGAGCCGCGCGCCATGGCGCCCAGCGATCCCATGCCGCGATAGGCCTTGTAGGAGCGGCCCTGGTAGAGGAACACCTCGCCGGGGCTCTCATCCGTACCCGCGAGAAGCGAACCGATCATGGCGCAGGAGGCGCCGCCGGCCAGCGCCTTGGCGAGATCACCGGAAAATTTGATGCCGCCATCGGCGATGACGGGGATGCCATCCTTGTAGGCTTCCTCCGCCGCCTCCATGATGGCAGTGAGCTGCGGCACGCCGACACCGGCGACGATGCGCGTGGTGCAGATCGAGCCGGGCCCGATACCCACCTTGATCGCATCCGCGCCGGCATCGATCAGCGCCCGCGTGCCCGCCGCGGTCGCGACATTGCCGGCGACGACCTGAACTGCGTTCGAGAGCTTCTTGATGCGGCTCACCGCGTCGAGAACCTTCTGGGAATGGCCATGCGCGGTATCGACCACCACCAGGTCCACCCCGGCATCGATGAGCAGTTCGGAGCGATGGAAACCGTCTTCGCCCGTGGTCGTCGCGGCCGCGACGCGCAGGCGGCCCTGCTCGTCCTTGCAGGCATTCGGGTTGAGCTTGGCCTTGTCGATATCCTTCACGGTGAGGAGGCCGACGCAATGATAATCGCCATCGACCACCAGCAGCTTCTCGATACGGTGACGATGGAAAAGGTGGCGCGCTTCGTGCTGCGTCACGTTTTCACGCACGGTGACCAGATTCTCGTGGTTGGTCATCAGCTCGCGGACGGGCTGGTCCATGTTCTCGGCGAAGCGCACATCGCGATGGGTGAGAATGCCGACGAGCTTGCCCTTGCCACCGGCGCCGTTCACCACCACCGGAAGGCCGTTGATGCCCTTGGCCTTCATCAGCGCCAGGGCCTCGCCCAGCGTCTGATCGGGCGCGATGGTCCAGGGGTTCATCACGATGCCGCTCTCGAAGCGCTTGACCTGGCGTACCTCGTCCGCCTGCTGCTCGGGCGTCAGGTTGCGATGGATGACGCCCATGCCCCCGGCCTGTGCCATGGCGATGGCGAGGCGGGCCTCTGTCACGGTGTCCATCGCGGAAGAGAGGAGCGGCAGGTTGACCGTGATCGATTTGGTCACCCGGCTGCGCAGATCCGTCTGCGAGGGCATGACCTCGGAATGTCCGGGCCGCATCAGCACGTCATCGAAGGTCAGGGCTTCGGGAATCGGACGGGAAAAGGCGCGGGACATGTCAACGGCTCCATCATGCGAACGGGTAGGAACATCCCGGATGCGAAAGGCCCTTCGCTCTTGCCATGAGGCCGAAACGGGAAGGGGATGCGCTGGCGGGAAATTCCGTTGACGAGGGCGCTTAACACGGTTCCAACGAAATGGGAAAGGGCTAATCTCGCAAAAAGATGGAAATCCTGATCTTGCGGGCGATGAGCTTGCGGTCGGAGGTGTGGGCGCAGCCGGAAATTCGCATCTGCGAGAAGAAAAGCAGCGCTTCGTCGCCGATATCCTCGAAATTGCGCGTCTCTGCCGCCTCGTCGATCAGCACGGGGTAGGAGCGCAGGAAATCGGCGCCGCAGGCTTTGTCGTAAAGCGTTTTGGTTTCAAGAACGAGGGTCGGCGCGTTCCATGTGATCAGATCATCTGACCAGGAGAGGTAGAAACCCGGTTTTCCCACCCGGCCTGACCGCCCATCGGACGCGCCGGCACCGGCCTGATAGATCGCGAGATACTTGCCGCTCGGGCGGTGTCGCACGATCGCGCCGACCGGGGCGGGGAAAGGCGATATCGGCGCGCAGCTCCGCCCTTTCGGGCGATCGGCGGCGTAGAGGCCGGCGAAAGCACCAAACCCGGCACGATCGGTCCTGAGGGATTGCCAGATTCCGCCTCCAAGATCCGTGCTGCGAAACAGGCAGACGCCGGCATCCTGTCCCGAATAGCGTCCCTGTGCCCCGGCCCAGCCCGTGGTGCCGATCAGGGTGTAATAGGCGCCATCCTTCTCGATGATGTTCGACGGATTGAAGAACCCGCGATGGCGGCCCTGCTCGATCTCCTGCGGGAAGGGCGTGGCGGCGGCCACAAGCGGCTCGATCTTGCGGAAGCTCTGGCCGCCATCTTCCGAGCGGAGGTTCAGGATGCTGTTCCACCAGCATTTCATGTATTCCGTGTAGAGGCAGCGGCCCTTGTGGGTATTCGCCTGAAATTCGTGATGCGCCAGCGCATGAACGCGCTTCCCGTCGGGCGTCCATGTCGCGGCGATCCAGCTCCGGTCATCGAAGTTTTTCGGGTCGCCATTGCCCGTGCCGCGAAAGGCGACGGGGCATTCGACGTTGAGCGCAAGCAGCGACTTTCCGCTCATCCGCCGGTTTTCGAAGTGAAGCGCGAAAGCGTGGATGGTGCCATCCGCCCCGCGATACGCGCGCAACGGCACGTCGGGCACGTCATGGCCGTCGCAGGCATCGCGCTTGGGATCGAAGACCACGATTTCCGGGCCGACGGGGGTAGCTAAAAAAGCGGTTTCCGCCGCACGCGCCACCCCGGCGATGCACAGGGCAAGCATGGGCATCCAGCCCGCCTTGCCCATAACCTTCCTGATCACCCTTGCCATCCTGTCCGTGCTGGTCTTGATAGAAGCGGCAGTATAGTCGGCATGTCCGGCGCCATCACGGTCAATTTTCACGAGGCCTTTTATGCAGAACCTTGTGCCGCTCGTCGCCGGCCTTGTCATTTTTCTCGGCGGGCATGTCGTGACGCGCATCGGCGATACGCGGGCGCGGCTTGTCGCGCATTTCGGGCAGAATACCTATCGCGGGCTCTATTCGCTGGTCGCGCTGATGGGGCTGGCGCTGATCGCCCACGGTTTTGCGGTTTACCGCGCCGGCGGCATGATCCCGCTCTGGCAGCCGCCGCGCTGGACCGCGCATCTGGCGATGACGCTGATGGCCTTCTCCTTCGTCATTCTCGCCTCGACCTGGTTGCCTGGACGGATCAAGGCCGCGATGAAGCACCCGATGCTCGTCGCGATCAAGATCTGGGCGCTGGCGCATCTGCTGGCGAATGGCGATCTCGGCTCGGTGATTCTTTTCGGTTCCTTCCTGGCCTGGGCAGTGTTCACCCGCATCGCGATCAAACGCGGCGGGACGGGGGAGATCGTTCCGGGCGCCGACGCGCTTGCCGGCAACAACCGCAACGATTTCGTCGCTGTCGTGGTGGGGTTGGGCGCTGTCCTGGCCTTCATCTACGGCGTTCACCGCATCCTGATCGGGGTGGCGGTGCTTTCGTGATGCCGTTTATGCTGGTGATTTTCCGCCAGCGGCGCTAAACGGGCGGATCATTCGAACCGAATTTGCCTGAAGGGCTTGCGATGTCCGACGTATTTCACGAGGTGGAAGAGGAACTCCGCCGCGACAAGGCCACCGAATTCCTGAAGCGCCACGGCAGCAAGCTGCTCGGCGTCGCGCTCGCGATCGTGCTCGGTGTCGGCGGCTGGCGGCTCTACGAGAGCTACATGTTCAAGGAGCGCGCGGCGGATGGCGCCGCCTTCGAGAGCGCGCTCGCCGATCTCAATGCCGGAAAGCCCGAGGGCGCGACGGCGCTGACGGCGCTGGCAGCCAAGAAGAGCGGCGCCTACCCTGCTTTGGCCCGCCTGCGGCTCGCGAGCGATCTCGCCGCCAAGGCAAAGGACGACGCTTCCCGCGCCGATGCGGTTTCCGCTTATGACGCGATCGCCGCCGATGCCGCCCTGCCGGCGGAGCTGCGCGATTTCGCAAAGCTGCGCGCGGCCTATGTGCTCGTCGATCACGCCCCCTATGCGGATATCGAGAAGCGCCTGATGCCGCTCGCGGACAAGGATGGCGCCTATCGCCATTCCGCGCGCGAGGGAATCGCGCTCGCCGCCTATCGCGCCGGGCAGTTCGACAAGGCGCTCGATGCGCTGCAGGCGATCATCCTCGATACCGATGCGCCGGCCGGCTTGCGCCAGCGCGCCGAATTGCTGCTGGCCGTGGTCCGTTCCGGGCCGGTCGGCAAGACGAACTGAGTGGCGCCCATGCCGTTCACGCTCGCGCTGGTGGGAAGGCCGAATGTCGGCAAGTCCACGCTTTTCAACCGGCTTGTCGGCAAGAAGCTCGCGCTGGTCGATGACCGGCCGGGCGTGACCCGCGACCGGCGCGAGGGCGATGCAAAGCTCGCCGATCTGTCCTTCACCGTCATCGATACGGCCGGGCTCGAAGAGGCCCAGCAGGGCTCGCTGACGGCGCGGATGCGCGAGCAGACCGAAGCCGCGATCGCAAGCGCGGATTGCGTGCTCTTCCTGATCGATGCGCGCGCCGGCCTCACCCCGGATGACCGCTTCTTCGCCGAGATCGTGCGGCGATCCGATACGCCGGTGATCGTTGCCGCCAACAAGGCCGAGGGCAAGGCGGCGACGCCGGGCATTCTCGATGCCTATGAATTGGGGTTCGGCGAGCCCGTGGCGCTTTCCGCCGAGCATGGCGAGGGGATTGCCGAGCTTTACGACGCGCTCCGCCCGCTGGTCGATGCCCATGTGCAGGAGGAGGAGGCGATCCGCGCCGAGGCCGAGCATGTGGCGAAGGCCATCGCCGAGCACGTGGAAACGGATGAGCCCTCGGAGGCTGATGAGGAAGAGGACGATCCCGCGCGCCCGGTGCGCATCGCGATCGTCGGCCGGCCCAATGCGGGCAAATCGACGCTGATCAACGCGATGCTGGGCGAGGAGCGCCTCCTCACCGGGCCGGAAGCGGGAATTACCCGCGATTCCATCGGCCTCGACTGGGAATGGCGGGACCGCAAGGTGAAGGTCTTCGACACCGCCGGGTTGCGCAAGCGCGCCCGTATCGAGGACAAGGTCGAGAAACTCGCGGCGGCGGACGCAATCCGCGCGGTGAAATTCGCCGAGGTCGTGGTCATCCTGCTCGATGCGACGATCCCGTTCGAGAAGCAGGATCTCACCATTGTCGATCTCGTCGAGCGCGAAGGGCGCGCGCTCGTCATCGGCCTCAATAAATGGGATCTGATCGAAAGCCGCGGCGCCACATTGTCCTTGCTCAAGGAAGAGGCGGCGCGGCTGCTGCCGCAGGTCAAGGGTTGCCCGGTCGTCCCGCTTTCCGGTCTTTCGGGCGCGGGGATCGACCGGCTGATGGAGGCGGTGCTGCGCGTCCATGCCGTGTGGAACCGCCGCATTTCCACCTCGCGCATCAACCGCTGGCTCGAGAATGTGAAATCGAACCACCCGCCGCCGGCGGTGTCGGGCCGGCGCATCAAGCTGCGCTACATGACGCAGCCGAAGGCCCGCCCGCCGCATTTCGCGCTGTTCGGCAACCAGCTCGACGCGCTGCCGGAGAGCTACAAGCGCTACCTCGTCAACTCGATCCGCGAGACCTTCGACCTGCCCGGCGTGCCGATCCGGCTGACCGTGCGCACGAGCGAAAACCCGTTCGGGAAGGACCGCTGAACTGCTATTCTCCGGCCCTTGCTGGAAACGGGAGCGATATCATGGCGTTCTGGGTTAGCGGGCACGCGAAGACGAGCATCCAGCATGGTCCATGGGATGAGCATATCTTCAACCTTTACGATGACGGCGTCCGTCACGGCTCGACGACCCTCGGGACATTGCAATGGCGCTGTACGGCGATGCGCGCCTATCAAGTCCTCGAGCAGCTGTGGCAGATCGATGACACCCCGCTGGGGGGAAGGCTCAGCGTGCGTGTGAAAGCGCATAACGCGGAATATGACTTCGCACTCGTGCTCATCGGCCGCTACGGCTACTGGTTCGGCCGGCCCAAAGGGCATGTCGATTTCGATTGGTCGAGCAGCCATATCGAAGGCAAATCGCTCACACTCCAGATCACGGTTTGATCGTCACTCGTTTAGATTAATGATCGGGGTGACGAACCCATCCTCGCAGGTGTAACAGCATTTGGTGCAGCGATTGCGGTTGTTCTCGCCAACACCCCAATATTCACGCGAGGCGCCGCGCACCCAGGCGCCATAGCAGATCTTCTCGCCCGGAACGCAGCTCAGCCTATAGCTCTTCACGTCATAGTCGCGGATCGTGTAGACCTTGCCGTTGCCCGGCCAGACCGCCTTGCGGTTCTGCGAATAGAACGAGACATCGACCGCGTATTTATCAAAGGCGCGGATCCGCCATGTCATGGATTCGGCTATCGCCATGTTCTGCATGGCAAAGATGGCGATCAGCGCGCCCAGGATGATCCGCTTCATTGTTACCCCCCGGCTTTTTCCTGGATGATGCTAGGAAAAATAAGCTCGTGATGCGAGGGGCAGAACCGACGGTCCGACACGCAATTTATGCTTACGTAAGCGTGCCGGCCTCATGCCGGCGCGCGGAAATCCAGCACCTTGCGCTTTGGGAAATCGAAAATCCTGCCGGTTTCCTGCCAGGCGGGCGAGGCCATTTCGATGAGGAAGGGCGTGATCTCGGCCGGCTCCGGCAGGCTCGTCGGGTCTTCGCCCGGCGCGGCCTCCGCGCGCATGCGGGTGCGGGTGCGGCCCGGATTGACCAGCATCACCTTGACATTCGTGACGTTGCGGATCTCCTCGGCCCAGTCCCGGCACATCAGGTCCAGCGCGGCCTTGGAGGCGCCGTAAAGGCCCCAATAGGCGTAGGCGTTCGAGCCGGCAGAGGAGGAGAGAAAGATCGCGCGGCCCGCATCGGAAGCGCGCAGCAGCGGATCCATCGAGCGGATCAGCCGGTAATTGGCCGTGACATTCACCGCCATCACGCGCTCGAAGATCTTCGGCTCGATATGGTTCAGCGGGCCGATCGTGCCGAGCATCGCGCCATTGCCGACGAGGATGTCGAGCTTGCCCCAACGCTCGTGGATGGAGAGACCAAGCCGGTCGAGCGCGTCAAAATCCGTGAGGTCCAGCGGCACGAGGGTGGCCGTGCCGCCCAGCGCCTTGATCTCGTCGTCGAGTTCCTCAAGCCCGCCCTGGGTGCGCGCCAGCGCGATCACATGCGCGCCGGCCTTGGCGAAGGCGAGGGCGGTGGCGCGCCCGATCCCGCGCGAAGCGCCGGTGACGAGGGCGATGCGCCCTTTGAGGGTCTGTTCGGTCATGATCGGTCTCAGCTGGCTTCCGCGAGCAGCGAAAGCTGCTTGGCGCTCTCGCCGAGGAGATCGGCGATCGGCGTGGGGTAATCGCCGGTGAAGTAATGGTCGGTGAATTGCGGCGCCGCCCCATTGCGCCCTTCCTCGCCGAGCGCGCGATAGAGCCCGTCGATCGAGATGAAGGCGAGGCTTTCCACGCCGAGATAGGCGCGCATTTCCTCAAGGTTCATGCGCGCGGCGAGCAATTTGTCCTGATCGGGCATGTCGATGCCGTAAAAATCGGGATGCTTGATCGGCGGGGAGGCGATGCGGAAATGCACCTCCTTGGCGCCGGCTTCGCGCATCATGCCCACGATCTTGCGCGAGGTCGTGCCGCGCACGATGGAATCGTCGACGAGAACGATCCGCTTGCCCTCGACCACGGCGCGGTTGGCGGAATGCTTCATGCGCACGCCGAGTTCGCGGATCGATTGCGTCGGCTGGATGAAGGTGCGGCCGACATAATGGTTGCGGATGATGCCGAGTTCATAGGGGATATTCGCGCCTTGCGAAAAGCCGAGCGCGGCGGGCACGCCGGAATCCGGCACGGGGATCACCACATCGGCCGCGACCGGGCTTTCCTTGGCGAGGATGGCGCCGATATTCTTGCGCACCTCGTAGACATTCTTGCCGCCGACGATCGAATCCGGCCGCGAGAAATAGACATACTCGAAAATGCAGGGGCGTGCCTTGCGGATGGGGAAGGGGCGCAGGGATTCGATCTCGCCGGTCTCGTTGACGACGACGACCTCGCCCGGCTCGATCTCGCGCTCGAACCGCGCGCCGATAATGTCGAGCGCACAGGTTTCGGAGGTGAAGATCGGGTAGCCGTCGAGCCGGCCAAGAACCAGCGGGCGGATGCCCAGCGGATCGCGCGCGCCGATCAGCTTCTTGTTCGTCATGCCGACGAAAGCATAGGCGCCCTCGATCTGCCCCAACGCATCAATGAAGCGATCGATGAAACGCTCGCGCTTCGATCGCGCGACAAGATGCAGGATGACTTCGCTGTCCGACGTCGCCTGATAAATCGCACCCTCGGAGATGAGCTTGCGGCGCAGGGTGAGCCCGTTGGTGAGGTTGCCGTTATGCGCCACGGCGAAGCCGCCACCGGCCAGTTCGGCGAAGAGCGGCTGGACATTGCGCAAAATGGTCTCGCCGGTTGTCGAATAGCGGGTATGGCCGATGGCGACATTGCCGGGAAGGCGGTCGATCACGCTACGCTTCGAGAAATTGTCGCCGACCAGACCGAGCCGGCGCTCGGAATGAAAGCGCGTGCCATCAAAAGAGACGATACCCGCCGCTTCCTGTCCGCGATGCTGGAGGGCATGGAGCCCCAGCGCGGTCAGCGCGGCGGCGTCGGGGTGGCCGAAAACGCCGAACACTCCGCATTCCTCGCGCGGATGATCCTCGTCCCGGAAATCCTCGTTCAGGAAATCCTCGTCATGGCCGTGTCCGTTCATCCCGCTCGCGTCCGCCATCTGCCGCCCTTTCCGATCGATCGAGTAGAGTCCGCTTATTGCTTCGGCGGCGGCGCGCCCGGCGTGCCGGCCTTCAACTCGTCAGTGATCTGCTTGATGGAGCCGATACGCTCATCAAGATTGTCCGGCAACATGCCCTTGAGCTTTTCGAAGCTCGAAACAAGGACCGGGCGCAGTTTCGCGTCGTTCACCCAATCCGGGAGCTGGCGGTCGTTCACCAGCAGGGAGAACAGGCCGAAACCGATGACGGCCAGCAGGAAACCGCGCGCCGCGCCGAACAGGAAGCCGAGCGTGCGATCCAGCGCGCCGACCCGGCTGTCGAGAATGAAATCCGAGAGCTTGGAGGTGATGATATAGGCCACAAGCAGGGTGGCGAGGAAAACGGCGCCGAGGGCGATGCCGTTCACCAGCATCGGCGGCTGCTTGACCACGTATTGCATCACGAGCGGCGCGGCCTTGGGCCAGCCGAAATAGGCGACGAGAGCCGCCACGGCCCAGGAGCCGATCGCGAGGACCTCGCGCGTGAAACCACGCACCATTGCCAGCAAGCCCGACAACAGCACGATGCCGATGACGACGAGATCAAGAATGGCAACAGGCATGAGGTTCCTCGCTTTGAGACGGCTGCGCGCGTCTTTTCGATAAAAGAAGGCGAAGCCGGCATATATCGGCATAAGCGCCCGCCGTCACCCCGGATCGCGGAAAACCCTGCGGATTTTCCGATACGATGTGCGCGGGCACACAATTCTGCATTCTCCAGCGGGCTCGATTTCAGCCGCGCGACCGCTGGCGGGGTGTACCACCGGCAATCTCCGCCACGAGATCGGCGATGCGGTTCATGTTCCTTGTCTTCAGGCCCGCCTGTTTTGCGGATTCGGCCGAGCCCTCGGGCAGCAGCGCCTCGCTAAAGCCGAGCTTTGCGGCTTCCTTGAGGCGCGGCGCCGATTGCGGCACCGGGCGGATAAGGCCGGAAAGACTGATCTCGCCGAAAAGTACGGCCTGGGGCGGAAGCGGAATATCGGCAAGCGAGGAGACGAGCGCCGCCGCCACTGCGAGATCAGCCGCCGGTTCCATAATGCGGAAGCCGCCGGCGACATTCATGTAGACATCATGCTGGCCGAGACGCACGCCGCCGCGCGCTTCGAGCACGGCCAGCACCATGGCGAGACGGTTGGTATCCCAGCCGACGACGGCGCGGCGAGGGGTGCCGAGCGCGGTCGGCGTCACCAGAGCCTGGATTTCCACCAGCATAGGGCGCGTGCCTTCCATGCCGGCGAAGACGGCGGTGCCGGAAACCGAGGCATCGCGCGCGCCGAGGAAGAGGGCGGAGGGATTGGGCACTTCCACAAGCCCCTGTCCGCCCATCTCGAACACGCCGATCTCGTCCGTCGCGCCGAAGCGGTTCTTCACCGCGCGCAGGATGCGGAAATGATGCGCGGCATCGCCCTCGAAGCTCATCACGGCGTCGACCATGTGCTCGACTACGCGCGGGCCGGCGATCTGCCCGTCCTTGGTGACATGGCCGACCAGGATGATCGCCGCGCCGCTCGCCTTGGCGAAACGGATCAGCCCCTGCGCCGCCGCGCGGACCTGGGTCACCGTTCCCGGCGCGGCTTCCACCGCGTCGGTCCACATGGTCTGGATTGAATCGATGATCACGAGCCGCGGCGGCGTGCCGGCGGCAAGCGTGGTGAGGATATCCTCGACATGGGTTTCCGCCGCGAGTTCCACAGGCGCGTCGCCAAGGCCCAGCCGTTGCGCGCGCAGGCGCACCTGCCCGGCGCTTTCCTCGCCCGAGATATAGACCGAGCGCGCACCCGCCCGGCCGATGGCGGCGGCGGCCTGGATCAGCAGCGTCGATTTGCCGATCCCCGGTTCGCCGCCCAGCAGGATCACGGAGCCCTTGACGAACCCGCCGCCGGTCACCCGATCGAGTTCCGCGATGCCCGCAGGCAGGCGGGGTGCGTCCATCGGGGTGCCGGAAAGCCCCTCCAGCGCGATCACGCGGCCTTTCTTCAGCCGTGCCCCGCCTGAGGCGACCGGCGCGGCATGGACCTCGCCGGTCGCTTCCTCGGCGATGGAATTCCACTCGCCGCAGGCTTCGCATTTGCCCTGCCAGCGCTGATACACCGCGCCGCAGGCCTGACAGATGAAGGAGGTTGTCCGCTTGGCCAAGGTGACGTTCCGTTTTCGCGCCGCGGGTGAATCCACATCCGAAGGAAAGGGCGCAAGTGATTCCTATTCAAGTGATTCGCATCTTAGCGATTATTTCCACACGGATGAGAGGAAGTCTCGGCAAGGATCGCGCTTCCGCAGCTACGCTGTGACGCAAAAGGGAGAAGCCCGATGTCCGGCATCGCCGATATGCCCGCGCTGAGCGCAGGGATGATGGTTTCCATCGCCGCATTCAAAGCCGCTAGCCAGATGGCCCAGCAAAGCGTGGCTTTGCTCTCCGCTGCCTCTGGTGCGGATAGTCGGGCGCCCCTGCCTTACTCCAGCATGCTCGACAAGCTCGCCTGAGCTTCGCGCCTTTCGTGAAAAGGCGAGGCATCCTCCTAACGGAGAGGAAAGACCTTCAATCCACAATGCAACCATTGGTTGCTGTTTGGAGGTCGTCCCATGAGTATGGATGTCGCCGCATCTTCCCGCGAGGCCATCAAATCGAATGAGCTTCTCGCGGCCAGCCTGCGTACGGAGCAGGAAAACACGGCAAAAATGATCGAGGCGATCCAGATCAGCGCGGAGGCGCCGAAAGGGCGGGCGGAACTGAACTATGTCCGCTCGGTCGACAAGCTGGTGTAAAAGGGGCGTGCTCAGCTTTTCTTAACCGACAAAGCGCAGCATGCACCTACTGGTTGAGTTAAGTGGGGAGGCCGCGTTATGGCCAGCATCACGACAAATCCGGCCGCGATGAACCTGCGCAAAAAGATTGTGCTGCAATTTCAATCGCGCCAGATCGCCGCGACGACCGGCGCGCTGGTGGGCGTGCTGGAGGCGAGCAAGGCGGCGACGGAAGTGAAGAAGCCGTCGCCCGGCTCCATCATGCAAATCCTCAACATGACGGTGTGAGGGTGCTGCCCGCAGGGCGAATTCAACCTGCCAGGCTCCAAGTGGACCGACAAGTGCACCGAACTGATTGGATCGGAACCCGCTCCGGTATCCGCTTGCGCGACCGCCTTCCCGCCTGTCGACAGCCGGGGATCTAGCCGATCGCAATGCGCCGGTAACGCCTGCCGAGGCTTGTGAGGATCTCATAGCCGATCGTATCGCCCCTCGCGCCGACGCGCTCGATGGTCAGTTCCTCATCGATCAGCGTGACAAGATCGCCGGGCATCGCCGCGTCCTCGGGCAGATCAGTGATGTCGATCGTGATGAGATCCATCGAGACATTGCCGGCAAACGGACATTCGCGCCCGGCCACGCGCGCGATACCGCCGGGATGGCCGGAGCGGTTGCCGAGATTGCGCGGCAGGCCGTCGGCATACCCGCAGGAGATCGTGGCGATCCGGCTGTCGCGCGGCGCGACGAAATTGCCATTATAGCCGACGGCCTCGCCAGCGGGTACGTGGTTGATTTGCACGATCGGCGCCTCGAGACGGATCACGGGGCGCATCGGATTGAGCTTGTCCGGCGTCGGGTTGCCGCCATAAAGCGCATAACCGGGGCGGGTGAGGGCGTAGGGCTCCGCGCCATCGATGAAATGCGCCGAAGAATTCCAAAGACTTAGGGATGTTTCCCGATTCAACCCGTCAGGCGCTTGAATCACTTCCGCAAGTTCGGCGAAAGCCGCGATCTGCGCGCGCGTATCGGCCGCCTCGGGATATTCCGAGGAGGCGAAGTGGCTCATCACCAGCCCGATCCCCAGATCGGCGAGCCGATGGTCGCGGATCAGCGCGAGGGCTTCCTGCCGGCGCATCCCCAGCCGGTTCATGCCGGTATCGACATGCAAGGCCGCCCTCTCGCCCGCCTGACCTTTCCACAAGCCGATCTCGCGCGCGGAGCCGAGTACCGGGCGAAGGCGGTGATGGCGGTAATCCGCGAGGCTAGCTTCCGCGAGGCCGTTCAGCACATAGATCGCGGCTTGGGGCGCGACCGCGCGAACGCGAAGCCCTTCCGACAGATGCGCGACGAAAAAGGACCGGCAACCGGCTTCGAGCAGCGCCGGCACGACAGTCTCGATTCCAAGACCATAAGCATCCGCCTTCACTGCGGCGCCGGTCTGCGCGCCGCCGCCGCGTTTCGCGAGCAGGCGCCAGTTCGCGCGCAAGGCTTCAAGATCGATGGTCAGAATGGCGGCATGCTCGCCCATCATTCCAGCCTTTCGGGCAGATAATCCTCCTTGGCGAGGTTCGAGAAGCGGGTGACATTCGCCTCGAACTGGAGCTGGACCGATCCGGTGGGGCCGTGACGCTGCTTGCCGATGATGACCTCGGCCTTGCCATGCACGCGGTCCATCTCCGCCTGCCATTTGAGATGTTCCTCGGTGCCCGGTTTCGGCTCCTTGTTCTGGAGGTAATATTCCTCGCGATAAACGAAGAGAACCACGTCCGCGTCCTGCTCGATCGAGCCGGATTCGCGCAGGTCCGAGAGTTGCGGGCGCTTGTCGTCGCGCGTCTCGACCTGACGCGAGAGCTGCGAGAGCGCCACGATCGGCACGGCGAGTTCCTTCGCAAGCGCCTTCAGCCCGGTTGTGATCTCGGTCAGTTCCTGCACACGGTTATCGCCCTTCTTGGATGAACCCGAGAGAAGCTGGAGATAATCGACGACCAGCAGGTCGAGCCCGTGCTGGCGCTTGAGCCGCCGCGCGCGCGCCGCGAGCTGTGCGATCGAGATGCCGCCGGATTGATCGATGTGGAAGGGGATGGACTGCATTACCGCCACCGCCTCGTGCAGGCGGCCGAATTCCTCCTGGGTGATGTCGCCGCGGCGGATCTTGAAGGAGGGCACGCCTGATTGCTCGGCGATGATACGGGTCGCGAGCTGTTCGGCGCTCATTTCGAGGCTGAAGAAGCCGACAATGCCGCCATTGACCGTCACCATCGAGCCGTCGGGCTGGCGTTCGCCACGCCAGGCTTTCGCGATGTTATAGGCGATATTGGTCGCGAGCGAGGTCTTGCCCATGGCCGGGCGCCCCGCGAGGATCACGAGGTCGGAACGCTGGAGGCCGCCGAGCTTCTGGTCGAAATCGTCGAGGCCCGTTGCCGTGCCCGAAAGCCCGCCATCACGCTTGTAGGCCTCGCTCGCCATGTGGATCGCGAGCTTCAGCGCCGAGGAGAAACTCTGGAAGCCGCCCTCGAAGCGTCCGCTTTCCGCAAGGCCGTAGAGCTTCTTCTCGGCATCCTCGATCTGGAGGCGTGGGCCTTCCTCCACGGGCGCGTCGAAGGCGCGATTGACCATCTCCTCGCCGATGGTGATGAGGTTGCGCCTGAGCGCCAGCTCGTAGATCGTGCGGCCGTATTCGGCGGCGTTGATGATCGTCGTCGCGCTCTGGGCAAGGCGGACGAGGTAGAGCGGCACGGTCACGCCGCCAAGATCGAGATCGGGCAGGTAGGTTTTCAGCGTGATCGGGGTCGCGACCTTGCCGGCGCGCAAAAGCTTGGTGATCACCTCGAAGATGCGCCCGTGCAAAGCCTCGAAGAAGTGCTGGGGCTGAAGGAAATCCGACACCCGGTCATAGGCCTCGTTATTGACGAGGATCGCGCCCAGCAGGGCCTGTTCCGCTTCGAGATTGTGCGGAGCGAGGCGGAGCGTTTCGGCTTGCGGTGTTTCGATTCGGGCGAGGTTGGACATCGGGCTGACGATCTAGAATCAGAAGGCGGTGATTTAGTGATATCGCGCCGAATGGCGGCGATAAAAAAGCCCCCCGAAATCCGGGGGGCCAATTCTCTGCGTTACCCACAGCTTCCCACAAGGGAAATTCGGGGCCTCGCTTTCGCGCTTGACCGCGGACGGTCGAGCGCGCAGCGCCTCACATCTCGGCCATCGGGCCGGCTTCGGCGAGCGCGGCGCCGATTTCGAGGCCGAGATCATCGAGATTGTCGGCCTCGCGCTCGAGCACGTTCTCGCCGCGCGCCTGACGCTCGGCCTCTTCGAGCGAGCGGGCGACGTTGATCGTCACCTTCGCCGCGACTTCCGGGTGAAGGACAACGGAAACCTGATGCATGCCAAGCGTCTTGATCGGCGCGTTGAGCGTGATCTGGCCGCGCGCCACCGTAAATCCACCCTGCGTCAGGATCTCGGCGAGATCGCGCGCGGAGACGGAGCCGTAGAGGACGCCCGATTCGCCGGCCTGGCGGATCAGCGCGAAGGTTTGTCCGTCGAGCTTGGCGGCGACGGCATCGGCGTCCTTGCGGCGCTCGAGGTTCTGCGCCTCAAGCTGCGCGCGCTGGGCGGCGAACTTGCCCTTGTTGGCTTCGGTAGCGCGCAGCGCCTTGCCGCGCGGCAGCAGGAAATTACGCGCATAACCGTCCTTCACGCGGACGACCTCGCCCATCTGGCCGAGTTTGGCGACACGTTCCAAGAGGATCACTTCCATTGTCTTTCTCCTTTGACTGATGATCGGTTTGGATGAGATGGCGGCCTAGAGACGGCCGCGGCGAAAGTTGAAAAGGTGATCCGCCATGCCGAGCAGGATGAAGATCATCCCCGGAAAACCCATGAGGATCAGCGTGATCCAGATCACCCCGAGAAGCGGAAGACGCATGGGCATGCCGATCGTGCGCGCATGGACCACGCCCAGCCCCTGGAGCAGATAGGCGATCAGCAGCATGCCGACGACGATTTCCCCGAAAAGGCCGAGATAGCCCGCCCGGCTCGCGACGATCAGCGCGGCACCCAACAGGATCAGCGTGCCGCCCGGCAGGCGGAAGCGGCGGAAATCCGGGCGCGGATAGGCGAGGCGCCCCATGCGCTCCGCGATCTGCATGCCGAGCGTGCCGGCGATCACCAAGGTGAGGAAGGCGACGATTACCGAGCTGGGAATGAGGATGCGGCTCATCATCGCAAGAAAAGCGGCGAGGGCGGGCATATCGGGCTGCGGGAGTGTCGGATTCTGGCCACTCAGGCCCTGCCACAGCAGGTCCACCATCGCTCTGAGGCGCTTCATCAGCGCATCGAGATCAGGTTCGATGAGCATCAGGCCGAGCACGGCGGTAAAAGCAAGGAGCATCACCAGCACGATCGCGATGCGCCCGAGATCGATCCCGTCACGCTCCGGCCGGCCGGAAAAGACGGAAAACAGCCGGTCCGCCGCAAAAACCGCGACAATACCCGGCAACGCGGTCATGACGCCGAAAATCAGCGCGGGAATGCCGCCGGCGCCGAAGATCAGCATCAGCGTGCCCGCGATCCCCGCCAGCGCGCCGACAAGCGGATGCCAGCCGAAACCGGCAACGAAGATCGGCAGGGGGGAAAGCAGCGAGAACAGAAGCAGCGGCGCGGCGCCCGGCGTCAGCTGCCCCGAAAGGAGCGCCGATGAAACGCCTGCGAAAATCGCGACGAAAATGGCTTCGGCCAAGTTCATGTTCGGCTTCATGGGTCGAGCTGTCCCGCGACCAGCCGGAAACCCGGTCTGGCGGTTAGAAGCGGAAGAGCCGTCAGGCGCGGATTCCGTTTCAGCTTTACCGCCAACGGTTGCCCGGCAGCGGCGACTTCAGGCCTGAAACCGGCGGGCGGACCCGCCGGCTTTGTTTTCAACCTTCGCTCCCGGGGAGCGAGCGGCTTACTTGATCACGTAGGGCAGCAGGCCGAGGAAGCGCGCGCGCTTGATCGCCTGGGCGAGTTCACGCTGCTTCTTGGCCGAGACGGCCGTGATGCGCGAAGGAACGATCTTGCCGCGCTCGGAAATGTAGCGCGAGAGCAGCTTCGTATCCTTGTAGTCGATCTTCGGGGCGCCGTTGCCCGTGAACGGGCAGGTCTTGCGGCGGCGGAAGAAGGGGCGGCGGGCGCCAGCGGTTTGAGACATCAGACTTCCTCCTCGCCCGCTTCATCCGAAGCCTCGGCATCGTCACGGCGGCGCGGGGCGCGGTCCGGGCGATCGCCACGCTCACCGCGCTCGCGCTCATCGCGGTCACGGCGCTGCAGCATCGCGGAGGGACCTTCCTCAAGCTCCTCGACCTTCACGGTCATGAAGCGCAGGACATCCTCGCTGATCGCCATCTGGCGCTCCATCTCGGCGACAGCCTTGGCGGGCGCGTCGAGGTTGAAGAGCGCGTAATGCGCCTTGCGGTTCTTCTTGATGCGGTAGGCCAGGGACTTCACGCCCCAATATTCGACCTTGGTAACCGCGCCACCATTCGCCTCGATAACGGCCTTGTAGGTTTCCGTCATCGCTTCGACCTGCTGGGCGGTCACGTCCTGGCGAGCCAGGAAAACGTGTTCATAGAGTGCCATGCGAGCCTTCTTTCAAGTTTCACATCCGCTGGCGCGAAGCCCTTCGAGCCGTTGGAAGGCTCAAACGAGAAATCACGAAGGCGTTGACACGGGAGAGCGGGTTCTGGACAAACCCTACCATGACGATCATGGCTCTCCGTTCAGCCACCGGCCAAGCGGAAGTGGGCCTGATATCCAAATTTGGCGCGGAATACAACCGGATTTTGCATTGCACGATCCCTTCGAAAAGCTTCTCGCCGATATCCGCGCCTGCACGGCCTGCCAGGGCAAGGGCAATGACCTCCCGCTCGGCCCGCGCCCGATCCTGCAGGCGGGGCAAGGCGCGCGCATTCTCATCGTCGGGCAGGCGCCGGGGCGGATCACCCATGCGAAGGGGCGACCGTTCGACGATGCCTCGGGTGCGCGCCTGCGCGGGTGGCTGGGGGTTGACCGCGAAACCTTCTACGATCCCGCCTGCTTCGCGATCATCCCGATGGGATTCTGCTATCCCGGCACGGGCAAGGGCGGCGACATGCCGCCGCGCCCCGAATGCGCCACCCTGTGGCGCGCGCCGCTGCTCTCCGCCCTGCCGGAGATCGAATTCACCATCCTGCTGGGGGAATATGCGCATCGCTGGCATTTCGCCCGCGCCAACCGCCCGATCCCGCCGGGCGGCCGGCTGGTCGAGCGTGTGAGGGCGTGGCGGGAGGGATGGCCGCGCCTCATCGCGCTGCCGCATCCCAGCCCGCGCAATATCGGCTGGTTTCGCAACAACCCGTTCTTCGATACCGAGATCCTGCCTGAATTGCGCGCCAGAATCGCGGGATTGCTGGGCAGAAGCGACGATGGCGCCGGCGCTTCGGCTTGACTCAGGCGGGTGCACGCCGCATTCGGGCGGAAGACAGACAGCATCGAGGCGAAAAATGACGAAAACCGCATTTCTCTTTCCCGGACAAGGCTCGCAGTCGGTGGGCATGGGCAAGGCTCTGGCGGAGAATTTCGTCGCCGCCCGCGCGGTGTTCGAGGAGGTCGATGCCGCATTGGGGCAGAAGCTTTCGGCCCTCATGTGGGAAGGCCCCGAGGATCAGCTCACGCTGACCGCCAACGCGCAACCGGCGCTGATGGCCCATTCCCTCGCGGTGATCCGCGTGCTCGAAGCGGAGAAGGGGCTCGATCTGACGAAGGCCGCGTCTTATGTCGCGGGCCATTCGCTCGGCGAATATTCCGCGCTTTGCGCTGCGGGAGCGCTGACGATTTCCGATACCGCGAAGCTCCTGCGCATCCGCGGCGACGCGATGCAGGCGGCCGTGCCGGCGGGGCAGGGCGCGATGGCGGCGCTTCTGGGCGCTGAATGGGATCTTGCGGTCGAGATTGCCGAAATCGCCGCGACCGATACGGGGCTCATCTGCGATGTCGCGAATGATAATGGCGGCGGGCAGGTCGTGCTTTCGGGCGACAAGGCGGCGGTGGACCGCGCCTGCGAGGTCGCGAAGGAGAAGGGCGTCAAGCGCGCGATCCTGCTCCCCGTTTCCGCGCCCTTCCATTCGGCGCTGATGGCGCCGGCAGCGCGCGCGATGGAGGAAGCGCTCAAGAGCGCGAAGATCCTCGCGCCGAAAGTGCCGGTCATCGCCAATGTCGCCGCCGCGCCGGTTGTTGATCCCGAAGCCATTCGCCGGAACCTGGTCACGCAGGTCTGCGGCTCGGTGCGCTGGCGCGAGAGCATGACGTGGCTCGGCGAGAACGGCATCACGCGCTTCGTCGAATGCGGGGCGGGCAAGGTGCTCACCGGCATCGCCAAACGGCTCGTGGCGGGCAGCGAGGCAATCAATATCGGTACGCCAGACGAAGTCTCGACCTACTCGGCCTAAAAAGGAAATCCCATGTTCTCACTCAATGGCAAATGCGCGCTCGTCACCGGCGCTTCGGGCGGCATAGGCGCCGCGATCGCGGAAGCGCTCCACGCGCAGGGCGCGGTGGTCGCGCTCTCGGGTACCCGCCGCGAGGCGCTGGAGCAGCTTGCTGCGAAGCTCGGCGATCGCTGCCATGTCACCCCCGCCAACCTTTCCGACCGCGCCTCTGTCGAGGCGCTGCTGCCGGAAGCCGAGAAGGCGATGGGGCAGGTCGATATCCTCGTCAACAATGCCGGCATCACCCGCGACAACCTCTTCATGCGCATGAAGGACGAGGAATGGGATCAGGTGCTGGCGGTGAACCTCACCTCCTCCTTCGTGCTCGCACGGGCGGCGGTGAAGGGGATGATGAAGCGCCGCTTCGGCCGCATCATCGGCATCACCTCGGTGGTGGGCGTCACCGGCAATCCCGGCCAGGCGAATTACTGCGCGGCGAAGGCCGGCATGATCGGCATGACGAAATCCATCGCGGCGGAAGTCGCGAGCCGTGGAATCACGGTCAATTGCGTCGCACCGGGCTTCATCGAAAGCGCCATGACGGACGCGCTGAACGACAAGCAGCGCGAGGCGATCATGGGCAATATTCCCGCCGGGCGCATGGGCAAGGGCAGCGAGATCGCCTCGGCCGTGGCCTATCTCGCCTCGGACGAAGCCGCCTATATGACCGGGCAGACGCTGCACGTGAATGGCGGCATGGCGCGGATTTGAGCGGATAATGCAGCGTCGGGCCTTGCGAAAATGCAGGGTCTTTCACTAAATTCTGGCTTTCCGGCTTTGCGCGGCGTTGACTTTCGGTGCCGCGTTTGGAAGGGAAGGCCGGGTTGCCTCCGCCTTCGCTTGCCGCGTCGGCGGAACTTGGTCCTGAAACGAACAGTATCTGAAGAAAAGGGTTCACCATGAGCGATGTCGCCGAGCGCGTGAAGAAGATCGTGATCGAGCATCTCAGCGTCGATGCCGACAAGGTGGTCGATGGCGCGAATTTCATCGACGATCTGGGCGCGGACAGCCTCGACACGGTCGAGCTCGTCATGGCGTTCGAAGAGGAATTCGGTGTCGAGATTCCGGATGACGCGGCCGAGACGATCGTTACGGTCGGCGATGCCGTGAAGTTCCTCGAGAAGAACGCCGCGTAACGAACGGCACTTTGGCAATGTTGCGTCGGGTTGTCGTCACCGGTCTCGGCATGGTCACGCCGCTAGCCTGCGGTGTGGAGGCAAGCTGGGCTGCGATCCTCGCGGGGAAATCCGCCGCGCGGAAGATCGAGACTTTCGATGTCTCGGACATTGCCGCGAAAATCGCCTGCATCATTCCGCGCGGGGAGGATGTCGATGCCTTCCGCCCCGACGAATGGATGGACCCGAAGGACCAGCGCAAGGTCGATGAATTCATCGTCTTTGCGATGGCCGCGGCGAGGCAGGCGCTCGACGATGCCGGCTGGCATCCAACCAGCTACGAAGACCAGACGAGCACGGGCGTGCTCGTCGGTTCCGGTATCGGCGGGTTGACGGGAATCTATGAAACTTCGCTGCTGCTGGCCGAAAAAGGGCCGCGGCGCGTTTCGCCCTTCTTCATTCCGGGGCGGCTGATCAATCTGGCGTCAGGCTATATCTCGATCGAACATGGTCTCAAGGGGCCGAATCACGCGGTCGTCACGGCCTGTTCGACGGGCGCCCATGCGATTGGCGATGCGGCGCGGATGATCGCGCTCGGCGATGCCGAAGTCATGGTCGCGGGCGGTGCTGAATCGCCGATCTCGCGCATTTCCATGGCGGGTTTCTCGGCTTGCCGTGCGCTTTCCACGAATTTCAACGACGACCCCACCCGCGCCTCGCGCCCCTATGACAAGGACCGCGACGGTTTCGTGATGGGCGAGGGCGCCGGTGTTGTCGTGCTCGAGGAATACGAGCATGCCAAGGCACGCGGCGCGAAGATCTATGCCGAGGTCATCGGCTATGGCATGTCGGGCGATGCATTCCACATTACCGCGCCATCCGAGGATGGCGATGGCGCCTACCGCTGCATGAAGGCTGCGCTGAAGCGCGCGGGGCTCGCGCCTTCGGAGATCGATTATGTCAACGCGCACGGCACCTCGACCATGGCCGACACGATCGAACTCGGCGCCGTCACGCGCCTGCTCGGTGATCATGCCGCCAAGGTCTCGATGTCCTCGACCAAATCGATGACCGGGCATCTTCTAGGCGCCGCCGGCGCGATCGAAGCGATCTTCTCGATCCTCGCCATCCGCGACCAGATCGCGCCGCCGACGATCAATCTCGACAACCCGGATGTCGAGACGCTCATCGACCTTGTGCCGCACAAGCCGGTGAAGCGTAAAATCGATGTCGCTCTGTCGAATTCCTTCGGTTTCGGCGGCACCAACGCCTCGCTCGTGCTGCGCCGAGTCGGGTGATCCGTCGCCGGCCTGAAAGCGCGATGGCGCGGATGCTCCCGTTTTCGCCATATTCATACGGAATATCGGCAACCGAATCCCGCCGCCTTCGCGTGGCCAACAGAAGAGGCGCTTCGGCGTCCGAGGCGAGAGCATGGCGCTGAAACCCGATCAGGATAGCGGAATGGGCGGCACGGACGAGGTGCGCCGCTCGTGGTTCGGCGGGCGCAAGCGGGCCGCCGCGAGCGAGGCCGTATCGGCCGAGATCGCGCCGCCGCCGCCGAAGAAGAAGCGCAAGGAAGGGCTTGCCGGTCTGTTCTCCGGCCTGATGACGGTCACGTTGATTGTGACCATCGTTATTGGGTCGATGTTTTCTGTCGGTCGCAAGGATTTCGATGCGCCAGGCCCGCTTCAGGCGGACAAATCCGTCATCATCGAAAAAGGTGCCTCGACCGAGGAGATCGTGGATCTGCTCGAGCGGGAGGGCGTGGTCGCGCATCCGCGCTGGTTCTGGGCCGCGCTGCTCTTCCGCGATATCCAGTCGAAATTCACGAGCGACGAGGCGCTCAAGAAGCGCGCCAAGGCCGGCGAGTACCTTTTCAAGCGGCAGGTCACGATGGCGGAAGTCATCGATATCATCACCTCGGGCCGCTCGGTCGAGCATGTGATCACCATTCCCGAAGGGTTGACCAGCGAGCAGATCGTGGAGCGGCTGAAAGAGAATGACCTGCTGACCGGCGAAGTCGCCAGCATTCCGGCGGAAGGCTCGCTCCTGCCCGATACCTACAAGATCAACCGCGGCACCCCGCGCGATGCCCTGCTGGCGCGCATGGCGCGTGAACAGAGGAAGCTTCTCGACGATGTCTGGAAGCGCCGCGCCAAGGATCTCACCTTGAAGTCACCACGAGAACTGGTGATTCTCGCTTCGATCGTCGAGAAGGAAACCGGCCGCGCCGACGAGCGCAGCCGTGTCGCCGGCGTGTTCTATAACCGCATGTCGAAGAACATGAAGCTGCAATCGGACCCGACGATCATCTACGGGCTTGTCGGCGGCAAGGCGAGCCTCGGCCGCGGCATCCTGCGCAGCGAGATCGAGCGCCCGACGCCATACAACACCTACGTGATCAACGGCCTGCCGCCCGGACCGATCGCCAATCCCGGTCGCGCCGCGATGGAGGCAACCGCCAATCCCTCGAAGACGAGAGACCTTTATTTCGTGGCCGACGGGACGGGGGGGCACGCCTTCGCCGAGACGCTCGAACAGCATAACCGCAATGTCGCGCGCTGGCGCCAGATCGAGGCCACGCGCGGCGCATCCGCGCCTGCCGCACCGGAGGGCGCACAGCCTGCGCCCGCGCCTGCTCCTGAAGCGACACCGCCATCGCCCTCCTCGCCGGCATCGGGTTTCGCCTCGCCGCCGCCTTCTCCCGCCAACCCGGCCCGGCGCCCGGCGACGACACCCGCGCCGCGTTCCACCACCACGCCCTGAGCACCAGTTGAAAGCAGCCGGCGCCTCCCCTATGAGGAGGGAATATCGCCGTGGGAGATTGATGTGCAGGGTATTTCGAAGATCGAGAGTGGCGCCGGGGCACGCCGCGGCGTGATGTTCGTGATTTCCTCGCCTTCGGGGGCGGGGAAATCGGTTCTTTCGCGGCTGCTGCTGCAATCCGACCCGGAGATCCGCCTGTCCATCTCGGTGACGACGCGCGCACGCAGGCCCAGCGAGGTCGATGGCGTGCATTACCACTTCATCGATGTCGCCACTTTCGAGGCGATGCGCGAGCGGGGCGACCTGCTCGAATGGGCCGAAGTTCACGGCAATTTCTACGCCACGCCGCGCGGTCCCGTGGAACTCGCGCTGGCCGAGGGGCGCGACATTCTCTTCGATATCGATGTGCAGGGCACGCTCCAGCTTTACCAGCGGATGCGCGCGGATGTCGTCTCCGTCTTCATCTTGCCGCCGTCCATCGCCGAACTCCAGAGCCGCCTCAAGCGCCGCGCCGAGGATGAGGATGCGGTGATCCGCCGCCGTCTCCAGACCGCGGAAACTGAAATCGCGCATTGGAGCGATTACGATTACGTGCTGGTCAACGATGATCTCGAGAAATGCTACGGCGAGCTCAAGCAGATCCTCGCCAGTGAGCGCCTGCGTCGCCATCGCCAGCCGTTCCTGGCGGATGAGATTGCGGTGTTGCTCTCGGATCTCGGCAAGGCGCTGAACGGCTAGAGCCGATTGTGATCAGCTGGATGCCGGCTGATCGAACGCAAACGCTTCAAAATACGAAGTTGGAGCAAGAGGCCTGGTTCAATCAGGCTTCGCGCTCTAGCGCGCGCCCAGCGCATTCGCCATGGCGAGGAAGGCGGAGAGCGGCAGGTTTTCCGGCCGTTCGGACCCGTCGAGCCCGGCTGCTGCGAGCAGATCCGGTACGTTCCCAAGGGATTTCAAGCTCTGACGCAGCATCTTGCGGCGCTGGGCGAAAGCCGCGCCAGTGATCTTTTCCAGCGCTTCGAGCGGCGCCGCCTCGGGCGTAGCGCGGGGAATGAGTGAAACCACGCTCGACGTTACCTTCGGCGGCGGCGTGAAGGCCGAGGGCGGCAGGTCGAACAGGATTTTCGTCTCGCAACGCCAGTTGGCGAGAATGCCGAGCCGGCCATATTCGTCCGGCACCGTCTCGCGCGCGACGATACGGCGGGCAACCTCGCGCTGGAACATCAAGGTCATCGAGGCATAGAAGGGCGGCCATTGGGCCCGCAGCCAGCCGATCAGCAATTGCGTGCCGATATTATAGGGCAGGTTGGCAACGATCCGCGCTTTCCTGCCTGCTAGCAGCGGTAAGGGATCGAAGCGCATCGCATCGGCCTCGATCAACGTGAGGCGGCCGGGATAGCGCGCCGACACCGCCTGCAACGCGGCGATACAGCGGGAATCGCGCTCGATGGCGATGACATGCGCCGCGCCATGCGCGAGCAGGGCGCGCGTCAGCCCGCCAGGGCCGGGGCCGATCTCGATGACGACGTAATCCTCAAGCGAACCGGCTGAACGGGCGATCTTCGAAGTGAGGTTGAGGTCGAGCAGGAAGTTCTGGCCGAGCGACTTTTTCGCATCCAGCTCGAAGTCACGAATAACCTCGCGCAGCGGGGGGAGATCGTCGATCATCCCGGCTCAGCGGTACTGGATCTCGACCTTCTTGCGAAGTTCGGCCAGATAGGATTTCGCGTTTTCCGAAATCTTCTTCTCGGAGAGGGCGGCTGCGACGTTGGAGCGCGAGGCTTCCGGGTTGTCGAGTACCTTCTTCTCGCAGATCGCGACCATCTCGATCCCCTGATCGGAGGCGCCGGGCTGCGAGAGCCGGCCGACGGGGGTCTTGTCGAGCGTGGCGAGCAGTGGTTTGGGCAGATCCGCCGAGGAGCGGATCATCATCGGGCGCAGGGCGACATTCGGCATCTGGCGCAGCTCGTCGAGGCTGGTCTCGCAGGAGGTGAATTTCGCCCGCGCCGCGTTCGCGGTGCGCTGGGCCGCGCCGACATCGCCGCCCGCAACCACCACCACGACAGGCAGGAGATGAAACTCGGTGACCTTCGCCGCCTCGCGCTTCTTCTGTTCGATGGCGCCCTCAAGCTCGGCATTGGAAACCTGCGTGCCGCGCTTGGCCTGATCGCGCAGCAGAACGCCCCAGGCGAGATCCGCGCGCATCTTGTCCTTGAGGATCGAGGGCTGGATGCCTGCGCGCTTGAGATTGGCCTCGAACTCGAAAATGTTTTGCTTGTTGGCCTTGGCGAGCTTCTCGAATTCGCTCTCGACCCCCTCCTCGGTGATCCGGTAGCCGATGCGCCGCGCTTCGGCGAGCTTCACCTGATCGTCAATCAGCTCGGTCAGCGCGCTCTTGCGGTCGAGCCTGCGCCGTTCTGTCAGGGCGGCGATGCGGATACGCTGCTCCACATCGAGCGAGGTGACGGGGCGGGAATTGACAAGGGCGAGCACGCCCTGTGCGCTGGCCGGGCCGGCAAGGACGGGAACAAGCGCCACACCAAGCGCGAACAGGGCCGGGCGCAGGGATTTCACGAGCTGGTTCATCAGCGGGATGTCCTTTGGGCGAGCGAGGCGTCGCCGAGATCCTTCAGTTCAAGCCGCATCATATACAAGGAAGTCCTCTGGTTCGCACCCGTGAGGTAATCGTTGTAGGTGCGCGAATAGGTCAGCGAGAAATCCGTGCATTCGTCCTTGTAACCGACGCCGAGCATGGTGCCGGCCACGCTCCATTGCGAGGTGTTGCCGGCCGGATTGACGATGCGCTGCGTCAGGTAGCGGTCGAGATCGAAAAGCACAGAGCCCGTGACGTAATAGTTCTTCGGGAGGTCAATCTTGGCTTTGACGAAAAGCCCCTCGCGCCGAAGCGCGTAGCCCAGCTCGGGCTGCGGCGCGATACGCGTGTAGAGCGTCGAGAGATGGACCCTGTCCGTGATGCTGGCCGTACCCTCGATATCGAGACGGCGCAGCGCCATGGTCTTTTCGTCAAAGCGCGCACGGGCCGTGATCGAGCTTGAGACATTGGGCTGGAACGTGGCCGCGCCGATATAATCCGAGCGTCGGCTCTCCAGTCCGCTGTTGCGGCCGGTATTGGCGAGATCGTATTGCGCGAAGGAATTGCGCCCCGCGACCTGCACCGATTGGCCGAAGAGCAGGCTGGCGAAGACGCCGTTATTAGCGCGGAAGGCATAGCGCCCGCCATAATTGACGCGCGTGCCGCCCTCGATGCGATCGTAGCCGGAGAATTTGTTGAACGAGAAGATGGAATTCTCGTCGAAGACAAGGCTTTGCGCGTCCTCGTTGGGCAATTTGCCGATGCGCTGCTCGTTGGGGCGCACGATAACCTGCGCCATCGGCTCGAAATGGTGCGAGCCGAGCGATGTCAGCGCCACGAAGGGATAACGGTATTCGAGACCCATCGAGGGCATCGAGCGGAACATCATGTTATCCGCGTTGCCGCCGAAGAAATTTGTCTGCTGGTCGTTGCCGTAACGTCCGGTGACGAAGCTGTTCGCCGGGCTGTTGTAACCCGACTTGTTGAGCTGGAGCCAGGCAAGATCGCCGCGCATGCCGAGGAAGGGCGTCCATTCCTGGCCGATCGGGTCGATGAAGCGCTTGCGCCAGGAAATGTCGAGGCTGGTGCGGGCATATTGGCCGGCAAAGCCGCGCAGCAGGCATTCGCCCGGCCGGTAGCGACCGATATCCACGCCGCCGGCATTGTAGGAACAGCCGTAATAATAGCCTTCCCGATTGGAATAGAGCAGGCGCGGCGGGATGAAGTTCGCCGTGTTCGAGAGCGGTTGATAGAAGGCGGCGTCGCGGTTGATGATCGCGCCATTGGCCGTCACCTTCAGCTCGCCGCCGATACTGTCGGGCGTGAAGCGGCGGTCGAAATCGAAGCTCGGCATCGCCGTGCCGATCTGCGGCTGCCAATCGGACGTTGTCAGCCCGAGGAAGTGATAGGCCGAGAGATCGAACCAGGAACGCTCGCCGCGTCCGCGCAGATAGACGCTCGAAACGGCTTCCGCGAAGTAATTGGTCGCAAGGTTTGACGGCTTCACCTTGTAATCGGTGAAATAGAACTTGTCCGTCGCCCAGGAGGCGTCCCAGCCGAATTGCCATTTCTCGTTGAGATGGAACAGGCCACGCGAGGAAACGGAGCCACGGAAGGTCTTCGCGCCGGCGCCGAGATAGGGCAGGGCGCTGAACGCGCTGCGATCCTGCTGGAATATGCCGTTGGCGCGGATGTTGTAGGAACCGTTCTCGAGCCGGTGGCGCCAGAGCAGATCAGCGTGGAAACCCTGCCGTGAATAATAGGTAGGTGTGAAGGTCACGTCGTAATTGGGCGCCATCGCCCAGTAGAGGGGCACCGAAACGCCATGGCCAAGGCGCGTCTTCGAGACGAAGCGCGGCGAAAGCACGCCCGAAAGACGGTTCACCGTCGGGTCCGGCGAGGCGAAATAAGGGAAGAAGGCGACCGGCACGCCCCAGAATTCCAGCGTCGCATTCTCGTAATAGATGCGCTGCTCGGAATTGTTGTGGATGATCCGGGCGGCCTTGACCTGCCAGAGCGGCGGCTTCTCGGGCGCCTCCTTGCAGGCTTCGCAGGCGGTGAAAGTGCCGCGTTCGAACACGGTCTGCTCGCCGCCGGAACGTTCGGCGCGAGCGGCGGAGATGCGGTTCTTTGTCGTGGTCTCGATGCGCAGGGAATCGATGAACCCGTCCTTGAAATCGTCGGTCAGCTCGAAGCGGTCGCCCCAGGTTTTCGTGCCGTCGGCCTCGGTCAGGCGCGCATTGCCTTCGGCAAAGACCCGCTTGTTGGCGCGGTCGTAGGTGACGCGATCCGCCTCGAGCGTGCGGCCCTGATAATAGATCTGGACATTGCCGGAAGCGCTGACGCGATCCTTGTCGCGGTCGTAGACGACCTCGCGCGCATCGACCAGCATGCGCGCCTGCTTGTTGTTCTTTGATTTGGCGGCGAGGCGGTCATTGAGCGTCTGCGCGGCGGCGTCATGCGGCAGCACGACGCCGATCGCGAGCAGCGCGACCGAGCCGAGAAGGGCGTTGCGGATCGTTAACCAATCCATGCGATTCTTACCAAAAGACGCGCTCATCAGCCGTCTTCCTTGTGCAGAAGTGTCAGAACGCCGAGCGCCGAGGCAACAGAAGGCGCAACCCAGGCCGCGAAAGCAGCCGAGACCACCCCTGCATTCCCAAGGTCCTGCGCGACTTCCGTCGCAACATAAAGGCCAAAACCTGCGCTCACGCCACCCAACACCATCCGTGCCAGTCCACCAGATCGTAAAAACTTTAATGAAAAACAAGCGGCCAAAAGTACCATCGCGATCAGCAGGGCCGGCCGCGCCAGCAAGGTTTGATACATAAGCCGATACCGCGTCGCGTCGAGCCCGGCAAGCTCCAGTCGGTTAACGATTTCGGGAAGCGACCAAAAGGACACAGCCTGACCCGGCCCCAGCAGCGAGCGCAGCTCCTCCGGCGTGAGGTTGGAGGCGACGAGATAGGCGGCGTGATTTTCCGGCTCCACCTCGAGCGAGACCACGCGCGCTTGCTCGAAGCGCCAATAGCCCGTCTTCAATGCGGCAAGCGGCGCCTCGATGCGTTCGAGCAGCTGGTTGTTCTGGTCCATGACAAAGGCGGTCACGCCGCGCATCGTGTTGGTATCCGGGTCGAAGGCGCTGGCGCGCAGGATCGCCTCGCCATCCACCGAGCGCTGACGCAGCCAGATGTCCTTGCCGAGTGTGGCGCCGCCGCGGCGGAAGATCTGCGCCTCCAGCGTGCCGGCGCGATCCTTCAGGGTGCTCGCGAGCGGATTGAAGGCGGCGGCGATAAGAATGCCGAGGGTCAACGCGACGAGCAGCGCCGGGGCGATGAACTGCCAGGCGGAGATTCCGGCGGCGCGCGCGACCACCAGCTCCAGCTTGCGCGAGAGCGCGATGAAGCTCGTCATCGCGCCGAAAAGGACGCCGAAGGGGATGACCCGCTCCGCCGTCGCGGGCGTGCGGTAAAGCGCGAGCTTCGCCATGGTCCCGATGCTGGCGCCGGCCGCGTCGCCCGCGCGGCGCATCAGCTCCACGAAATCCAGCGTGTAGATCAGCAGGAAGATCGTCGCGAAGACGGTCAACACAGCGAGCGCGAAGCGCCGCGCGAAATAGAAGCCGAGGGTCCGCCCGATCATCGCGCGGTACCGGCTGTATTGGCGCGCGAGAAGCGCTCGGCCAGCGCCTGCCAGTCGATCGCGATCCATTGCCGCCGCTTGATCGGCCAGAAGGCGCGCCGCGCCTGGATCGCCGCCCCGAGCATGAAGGCAATCGGCACCAGATACATCAGCACCACGCCGGCTTGCGCGCGGACGGCAAGACTCGTCGCCGCGAAACCGGCAATGCGCATCGCCACGAGCGCGACGACGGCGCCCGCGATGGCCGCGCCCCGGCTCTGGCGCGTGGTGCGTGCATGGCCGAGCGCCGCGAAGGCGATGGCCAGCGTCGCGAAGGGGTAAAGGGGGTTGGAAAGCCTGTCGTGCAATTCGGCGCGGAAACGCCCGTAGATCGGTTTGACGAAGCTATCCTCGCGATCGAGCGTCAGCAATTCCCATGTCCGACGTTCGCGCGGCTTGTACTGCACATTGCCGGTAGCCTGCTCGAACTGGTCGAGATCGAAGACGTAGCGGTCAAAAGCGATGATCGCGCTCTCGCGCTGGTTCGGATCCTGCCGCTGCATCGAGCCGCGTTCGAGCACCAGATAGGTCGAGCCCTCAACTTCAAGGATCTGACCGCGCCCGGCGAGATACGTCGCGGCGAGGCGCGGGTCGCGCGAATCATGGATCAGCACCCCGCCCATCCCGCCGCCGGGCAGGCGCTCGCGGAAATGGAAGGTGATGCCCTGATCGAGCGAGATGAACTTTCCCTCCTGCACGATGCGTGTCACCACATCGGCCCGGACCTTGGTGATCAGCGTGCGCAGGGCGCGGAAGCTCTCCGGCATGGCATGAAGCGTGATGAAGCCCACGATTGTCGCGACAAGGAAGGTCAGGACCAGCAATGGTTTCAACATGGTGCGCGGCGCCATGCCGGCGGCGTTCATCACGATCAGCTCGCTGTCGCCGTTGAGGCGGTTGAGCGCGTAGAGGATCGCGATGAAGAGGGCGAGCGGCGCGATGATCATCACCAGTGCCGGTAACCCGTACAGCGTCACCTGGAAGAAGATGAGCAGGGTCTGGCCCTTGCCGGTCACGAGGTTGAGCTCGCGCAAAGCCTGGCTTAGCCAGATGACGGCCGTGAGCGCGATCAGACAGGCGAGGAAGGCCCCGCCCGCGATCCTGAAAATATAGCGCTCGACCAGATTCATCACCGTCTCCCGAATTCTCTTTTGCCCGAAATCGCGGCATCGGCAAGGCTGAAGCCGGCATCTTGAGCCGGGATAGCCCTTTTGAACGGGGTGGAATGTGAAGCCCGGTCTGTTCCGTATCAAAAGGAGCGCATGAAAAGGCGGATTGTGCCGCCTGCGCTCTTGCCGGAACCAGAAAACCGCTCCACCTTGCGCCAAACTCGCGCGATTCCGCGAGAAATCCGAGGATTCCCCATGTCGCAATCGATCAAGATTCAATTTGTCGCCGATAACGAGGCGTTTTCGCCCGTGCTGGTGCTGTTCGCCGGCAAGGACGGCACGCTCGCCGAAGCCGCCGCGAAGCGGGTAGGCAAGGCCGTGGCGGCGCGTATCAAGGCCGTCGCGACCACAGAGAGCTTTTCGGGGAAGGCGGGCAGCAGCCTCGCGCTGCCGGCGGAATCGGGGCTTGGCGATTCGCCCGTTCACCTGCTGCTGGTCGGCACAGGCGAGGGCGAGACGGATTTCCTGCGCCTGGGCGGTCAGGTGCAGTCGAAACTGCCCAAGGGGCGTGATGCGAGCGTGTTCTGCGCGCTGCCGGGTGGCGCCTTTGATGCGGTCGCCGCCGCCGAATTCAGCCTCGGCTTCCGCATGGCGGCCTACCGTTTCGACCGCTACCAGACCAAGAAGGGCGAAGAGACGGATTCCAAGCCGGGCGCTCTCAGCCTTCTCGTCGATAACCCCGCGGCCGCGCGCAAGGAGGCCAAGACGCGCGAAGCGATCTATGGCGGTATTGAACTCGCCCGCGATCTCGTGAACGAGCCGCCGAACGTGCTGACCCCGGCGGAATTCGCCAAGCGCGCGGCGGGTCTCGAAAAGCTCGGCGTCGAGATCGAGGTGCTCGACGAGAAAGCGCTGAAGAAGCTTGGCATGCGCGCGCTGCTCGGCGTGGGGCAGGGCTCCGAGCAGGAGAGCCATGTTGTCGTGATGAAATGGCTCGGCGCCAAGGATGAGAAGGCGGCGCCTGTCGCGCTTGTCGGCAAGGGCGTGGTCTTCGATACCGGCGGCATCTCCATCAAGCCGGCGGAAAGCATGGAAGATATGAAGGGCGATATGGCGGGCGCAGCCGCCGTGGTCGGCGCGATGCACGCGCTCGCCGCCCGCAAGGCAAAGGCGAATGTCGTCGGCGTCATCGGCCTCGTCGAGAACATGCCCGACGGCAAGGCGCAGCGCCCCGGCGATATCGTCACCTCGATGTCCGGCCAGACGATCGAGATCATCAATACCGATGCCGAAGGCCGCCTCGTGCTGGCCGATGTGCTCTGGTACACCAAGACGAAATTCAACCCGAAGGTGATGGTCAACTGCGCGACGCTGACCGGCGCGATCATTGTCGCGCTCGGCGTGGAACATGCCGGGCTGTTCTCGAACAATGACGAGCTGGCCGCCAATCTCACCAAGGCCGGCCTCGCCACCGGCGAAAAGGTGTGGCGGATGCCGCTCGCGCCGGAATACGACAAGATCATGGATTCCAAATTCGCGGATGTGAAGAATTCCGGCGGTCGCAAGGGTGGCTCGATCATTGCCGCGCAATTCCTCCAGCGCTTCGTCGATGGTTGCCCCTGGGCGCATATCGACCTCGCCGGCACCGCGATGGGCTCGCCGGTGACGGATATCTCGAAGGGCTGGGCATCGGGCTATGGCGTGCGCCTGTTCGACCGGCTGGTCGCGGATCATTACGAGGGGTGAGACGGTTTTCTCCGTCATTGCGAGGAGGGCAAAGCCCGACGCGGCAATCCAGATCTCCCGCAAAGACAGATGGATTGCTTCGTCGCCACGTTCCTCGCAATGACGAAATGCGTGGAGCGACGCAATGACTGAAATCCTCTTCTACCATCTGCAGGGACAGCCGCTTGAAAAGGCGCTGCCCCTGCTGCTCGAGAAAACGGTCGAGAAGGGCTGGAACGCGGTGATCCGCGCCGGCACCGAGGAGCGGCTCGCGGTTCTCGACGAGGCGCTCTGGTCCTACAAGGAGGACAGTTTTCTTCCCCATGGCCGTGAGGAGGAAGGCGATGCGGAGCACCAGCCGATCCTGCTCACGACCAAGGACATCCGCCCCAACGAGGCCGAGGTGGTCTTTCTGGTTGATCGCGCGCCGCTGCCCGCTTCCTACGATGTCGAGCGCGTGGTGCTGATGTTCGACGGCGAGGACCCTGAGGCGCTTGATGAAGCCCGCGCGGCGTGGAAGGTGGTCAAGGGCCTCGGCCACCCCGCCACCTACTGGCAGCAGGATGGCGGCAGGTGGGTGAAGAAGGGGTAGGGGCAGATTTTGCCATAGGCCGCGCCCTTTTCATCATCGCTTGTCTCGGTTTTGCAATGCCGACATTGATATGGGAGGCAGGTTCTTGAAAACCTGCCAATTATTCATCTGATTGCAGGGGGGGTAATATGAATCTTGTTCTTTGTACTCGTGCCATGGCCTTTGTCGCTTTTGCGCTTGCCGTCACGCCGCTTGCGGCCAAATCCCTGTCCCTGTCCGCCGGTACGGTCAGCATCGCTTTCGATATCCCGGACAACTGGGAGAGCGCGCGCGTGAAGCGGGGCCTTGAAATCAAGAGCGGCGATGGCGAGGTGTTCCTGTGGATCGAATCCTATCCCCACGCCGATCTCGAAAAGATCAAGGCGGAGCATGGGAAATATTTCGCACAGCAGGGCGTTTCCGTCACGGGCGAGCCGAAGATCAATGCGCAGGATTTTCCGGGCTACAGCCTCGCCATGATGGATATTCCCGCCACCTGGAAGGGCAAGCCCACGGTGCTGCGCTATATCATCGTCGAGCCCAAGGCGTCGACCAAGAACCCGATCATGCTGTCCTACTGGGCCTCGCCGGAAGGCGACAAGACCCATGACGGCGCCATGCAGGCACTGGTCAATAGTCTCGCAGCCGGAATCGACAAGGCGATGTAAGGGGAGGGGCTCAGCCCCCCTCGATCTCGCCCATGACGCCCAGCCAGAGTTCTTCGGTCTGGTCGATATGTGAGACGAGATTGGCGCGATCCTTCGTGAGCTGTGCCGCCTTGGCGGGGTATTTCGAGAAGATATCCGGCGCGGAAAGCGCGATATCGATCCGCGAGAGCAAAGCCTGATATTTCGCGATCTGTGCTTCCAGAAGCGCGGCCTTGTCTTTCAGCGGCTTGAGGTTCTCGCGGCGCTCGGCCTTCTCGGCGCGCTTGTCGCCTGCCGATTTCGCACCCTCCTTCTCCCGCTCGCGCGGCGTGTCATCCTTGGAGGCGCGGCCGGAAACGATCAGCGCCTCGTAATCGTCGAGATCGCCGTCGAAGGTTTTCACCCCGCCATCGGCGACGAGCAGCAGCCGGTCGCACGAGGCGTCGAGGATCGCGCGGTCATGGCTGACGATGATCACCGCGCCCTTGTATTCCGCGAGCGCCTCGACCAAAGCCTCGCGCATGGGAATGTCGAGATGGTTGGTGGGTTCATCTAGGATGAGCAGATGCGGGCCGTCGAAGGCCGCGAGGCCGAGCAAAAGCCGCGCCTTCTCGCCGCCCGAGAGTTTTTCGATCTGCGTATCCGCTTTTTCGGCGCCGAATCCGAGCTGCGCGGTTTTTGAACGCACCTTCGCTTCCGGCGCATCGGGCATCTTGCGGCGCACGAGAATGTAAGGCGTATCGGCTTCCGAGAGTTCGTCGAGCTGGTGCTGGGCGAAATAGGCCACCTTGATTTTCGGCGCGCGCGTCACCTTGCCGTGTTGCGGCTCAAGCCGCCCGGCGATGAATTTCACCAGCGTCGATTTGCCGTTGCCGTTCTGGCCGAGCAACCCGATGCGATCATCGTCGGAGATGAAGAGGTTGAGGCCGCGCAGCACGGTGCGGTCGCCATAGCCAACGGAAGCGTTGTCCATCGAGACGATCGGCGGGGCGAGCGCTTTCTCCGGGTTGGGCAGGAAGAGCTTGGCGCCTTCCTCCGCCGCGAAGGTCGCGACCGGCCCAAGCCGTTCGAGCTGTTTCACGCGGCTCTGCGCCTGTTTCGCCTTGGAGGCCTTGGCCTTGAAGCGGTCGATGAAGGCCTGGAGATGCGCGCGCTGGGCGGCGACCTTGCCGGCCTCCTTCTCGGCCTGCATCGCCTTTTCGGCGCGCATATGGGCGAAGGTGGAATAATTGCCGCGATAGAGGGTCATCTTCCCGCGGTCGAGATGAAGGATATGGTCGCAGACCTCGTTGAGGAAATCCTTGTCGTGGCTGACGACGAGCAGCGTGTTAGGATAGCGCTTGAGGTGCGATTTAAGCCAGATCGCGCCCTCGATATCGAGATAGTTGGTCGGCTCGTCGAGCAGCAGCATATCCGGTTCGAGGAAGAGCATCGCGGCGAGCGAAACGCGCATGCGCCAGCCGCCCGAGAAATCCGAGCAGGGCCGCGCCTGCGCCTCCGCGTCGAAGCCCAGACCGGAAAGGATCGCCGCCGCGCGCGCCGGCGCGGCATGGGCGCCGATATCGTAAAGCCGAATCTGGATATCGGAGATGCGGGTCGGGTCGGTCGCGGTTTCGGCCTCTTCGAGCAGGGCGGTGCGCTCGGTATCCGCTGCGAGCACGTAATCGAGCAGCGAGATCGGCCCGCCCGGCGCTTCCTGCGCGACATGGCCCATCTTCGCGCCGCGCGGCAGGCCGTAAGTGCCGCTTTCCGGCGCGATTTCGCCGAGCAGCAGGCGGAACAGGGTGGATTTGCCGCAGCCATTGCGGCCGACAAGGCCGCAGCGCGCGCCATTCGGCAGCGCGATGGTCGCGTTGTCGATCAGAAGGCGCGGCCCGAGCCGGTATGTGAGTTCATTGAGGGCAAGCATCCCCAGCGCATAGCCGAAGCGCGGGCAAGAGGGAATGCCTCGGCGGAGAGGAAGGAAAAGCGCGTCAAATCCGCAACATCCTGTGGGTGACGCCCGGGAGGCTTAGACTTTCGTTTTATCATTCGGCAGTTTCTGTGCGCTCGGGCAGCGATTCCCGAATCCAGAAACAAGGAGACAAGCCGTGAAAAAACTCATCGCGGAAGCATTCGGAACCGCCGTGCTGGTTCTGGTCGGGTGCGGCGCGATCGCGCTCGCGGGATATGGCAATGCCATGCCACTGGGCATCGTGGCGATCGCGCTCAGCTTCGGCCTCACCGTGACGGCGATGGCGTATGGGATCGGCCCGGTTTCCGGCTGCCATATCAACCCGGCGGTGACGGTCGCCGTCTGTGCTTCCGGCCGCATGGGCTGGGATGAAGGCATCAAGTACATGCTGGCGCAGGTCGTCGGCGCCTTCATCGGCGCCGGCATTCTCGCGCTGATCCTCGGCGGCAAGGCAGGCCCTGTTTTCGGGCAGACGACGTTCGACCCGGCCAAATTCTCGGTCGGAACCGCCTTCCTCGTCGAATGTGTCTCGACGATGATCTTCACTGTCGTCATCCTCGGCGTCACGCAGGCCAAGGGCGGCGGCAATGTCGCCGGGCTGGTGATCGGCCTGACGCTGGCGGTCCTGCATCTCGCATTCGTGCCGGTAACGGGCAATTCGCTCAATCCCGCCCGTTCGCTGGCGCCGGCGGTCTATGTCGGCGGGCAGGCGATGGCGCAGGTCTGGCTCTATATCCTGGCACCGCTTGTCGGCGGTCTGATCGCGGGCGTGCTGTTCAGGACGGGTATATTCGCCGCCGACGAGTAAGGAGGCGTATTTCCGGCGCTTTTTTCGCGCCTGGAACATGTCGCATCTTGCCTAAACGCGGTCCGGCGGCTAATTCCGCCGGACATTTTGTTTCGTAAACCCCATCGGGAGCCGTCATGAGCATTCAGCGCACTTTCTCCATCATCAAGCCGGACGCGACCGAGCGGAACCTCACCGGCGCCGTCAACGCGGTGATCGAGGAAGCGGGCCTGCGCATCGTCGCGCAGAAGCGCATCCTGATGTCCCGCCGCGAAGCCGAGACCTTTTACGGTGTGCATCGTGAGCGCCCGTTCTTCGGCGAGCTCGTCGATTTCATGACCTCGGGTCCGGTGGTCGTGCAGGTTCTCGAAGGCGAGAACGCCGTGCTGCGTTATCGTGAGGTCATGGGCGCCACCAACCCGGCGAATGCCGCTGACGGCACCATCCGCAAGAAATTCGCCCGCTCGATCGGCGAGAACTCGGTGCATGGTTCGGATTCGGTGGAGAACGCCGCGATCGAGATCGCGCAGTTCTTCTCGGGCAACGAGATCGTCGGCTGAAGCCGCTGCCTTTAAGCGCATAGGAGGCCGGGGAAACCCGGCCTTTTTCGTTTTCAGCCCTGTTCATCCGAGAAATAGGCGGTGGACTGGCGCTGCCGGTTGACATGAAGCGACAGCACATCCGGGCGCGCATAATGCCCGGAGGGATCGAAGCTCTGGCGTTCCTCGCGCACGCGGGCATGGTCGAGCGTGGCGGTGACCACGCATTCCCGCCCGACGATGGGCTCGATCACCCATTCACCATCCGGGCCGGAAAGGCATGAGCCGCCATTGGCGAGGAATTCGCCGGATTTGGCGACAATCGCCGCGCGTTGCGGAATGCTCGCCGGCAGGGAATCTCGCCGCAACAGCCCCGATACCGACATGACATAGCTGCGCGATTCCCTGGCGATGAACCGGGTGAGGTCACGCGTGTTATGCTCGCCGCCGGGCCAGATCGCGACATGGAGGTCCTCGCCCTGCGCATAGAGGGCGGCGCGCGCCATCGGCATCCAGTTTTCCCAGCAATTCAGACTGCCGACAGTGAAGGCGCCGAGCGGATGGGTGCGCAACCCGTGGCCGTCACCCGGCGCCCAGCACAGGCGCTCCTCGTAGGTCGGCATCAGCTTGCGATGAACGGAGGCGAATTCGCCCTTGCCGTTGATGGTCACCGCGCTGGCATAGACGCTCTCGCCACGATGGGCGGGCCGCTCGATGATCCCGAGGACGATCGCGATCTTGCGTCGCGCGGCAAGGGCGGCGAGGGGCGCAAGATCGCCGCGCTCGATGCAGACGGCCTGATCGATATAGAGCGCGTGGATTTCCTTGAGATCCTTCGCCTGAAACCGGGCCGCATCCAGCCGTTCGAGCCAGAAAGGATAACCGGGCACGAGGCTTTCACCGAAGGCGACGAGGGCGGCGCCCTGCCGTGCGGCTTCCTCGGTCGCCTCGATAACCTTGGCGAGCGTTCCCGCGCGGTCGAGCCAGACCGGCTCGATCTGGGCCAGGGCAACTGTGAGGCGATCGGTCATGGCGATTTCCGGCTGGACATGAATCGCGTGCATTCGAGCGCCGATCTTCTCATCGCGCAAGGGGCGGCGACAAGGCGGGGGCAACGGAATGCGGATTGCGCGGGGCAGGTGGGCGTGGCAGTTTCCCGGCGCGAGGGGAATCGCAATCGCTACGGCCTTCCAAGGGCCGCGCCAGTTCAGGAATACAAGGCCATGTCCCCGCGCGACGTGTCTATCGCCATACTCGTGATGCTTGTGTGGGGCCTGAATTTCGCCGCGATCAAGATCGGCGTCGAAGGCTTCCCGCCGCTTTTCCTCACCGGGCTGCGCTTTCTTTTCACCGCCCTTCCGATGGTTTTCTTCCTCGGGAGGCCCGCCGCGCCATGGCGCTTCATCGTGGCATTCGGCCTGTTGCTCGGTGTCGTCAAATTCGGTCTCGTCTTCTCGGCGGTCAAGCTGGGCATGCCTACAGGGCTGGTTTCGTTGCTCATGCAGTTGCAGGTCTTCTTCACGATGTTCCTCGCGATTCTCCTCTTGGGCGAGAAGGCGCGCCCCTATCCCGTGCTGGGGGCGTTGCTGGCTTTCGGCGGAATCAGCGTGTTCATCGTCGAGCGGCTGCAAAGCGCGGTGCCGCTGCTGCCGCTCGCCATGGTGATCGCGGCTTCGCTGACCTGGGGGCTGGCCAATATCGTCATCAAGAAGGCGGGGCGGGTCGATGTCCTCGCCTTTCTGGTCTGGTCGAGCCTGTTCTCGCCCTTGCCGCTTTTCGCCCTCTCCTGGGGGATCGAGGGGTCTGAGGCCATTCTAGCAAGCCTTGTCGCGCCGCGCCTTGAATCCGTGCTCGCATTGGTCTTCATCGTCGGCCCTTCGACCCTGTTTGCCTTTGCGGCCTGGAACAGGTTGCTTACCCGCTATCCGACCCAGGTTGCGGCGCCTTTCGCGCTACTGGTTCCGGTTTTCGGTATTTTCAGCGGCGTCCTGCTGCTGGGTGAGCCCTTCACGCGGATGGCGTTTTACGGCAGCGGGATTGTCTTTCTCGGTCTGGTGATCAATGTGTTCGGCGAACGTCTTTTCGCGCGCGCGGCGCGCCCAAAAACCGAGATGCCATGAATGCTCATTCCAGATCCCGGTTCCTGACCTCGGTTTGCCCGCATGATTGCCCGAGCGCCTGCTCGCTCGATGTCGAGGTCCTGAGCGGGAACCGCATCGGCAAGGTGCGGGGAAATTCAGCGCAAAGCTACACGGACGGCGTGATCTGCGCCAAGGTCGCGCGCTACGCCGAACGCATCCACCATCCCGACCGGCTGCTCACACCGCTGTTGCGTTCCGGGCCGAAAGGTTCCGGCCAGTTCCGCGAGATCGGCTGGGACGAGGCGCTCGACCGGGCGGCGGAGGCGTTTCTGGCCGCCGAGCGCGATTTCGGTGCCGAAAGCGTCTGGCCCTATTACTATGCCGGCACGATGGGGCTGGTGATGCGTGACGGCATCCACCGCCTGCGGCATGCGAAGCGCTACTCCGGCATGTATGACACGATCTGCACCAATCTCGCCTGGACCGGCTATGTCGCCGGCACGGGGCGGCTGGCCGGCGTCGATCCGCGCGAGATGGCGAAATCGGATTGCATCGTCATCTGGGGCACGAATCCGGTGAATACCCAGGTCAACGTGATGCATCACGCGGTCAAGGCGCGCAAAGCGCGTGGCGCGAAGATCGTCGCGGTGGACATCTACCTGAACGAGACGATGCGTCAGGCGGATATCGCCCTGCTCGTCAAACCGGGCACGGATGGCGCGCTCGCTGCGGCGATCATGCACGTGATCCTGCGCGAAGGGCTGGCGGATCGGGATTACCTCGCGGAATTCACCGATTTCTCGGATGAATTCGTGGAGCATCTCGCAACGCGGACGCCCGAATGGGCAGCGGCGATCTGCGGTGTCCCTGCCGAGGAAATCGAGGCGGCCGCACGGCTTTTCGGGCAGACCAAGCGCTGCTTCTTCCGGCTGGGTTACGGCTTTTCGCGCCAGCGCAACGGTGCGGTCAACATGCATGCCGCCTTGTCGATTCCTACCCTCATCGGCGCCTGGAAATACGAGGGCGGCGGCGCCTTTCATTCGAACTCCGGCACCTACGGCATCGCCAAGAAGATGATCGAAGGGCTCGATGCGTATGATCCCAAGGTCAGGCTGCTCGATCAATGCCGCATCGGTGCCGTTCTGACCGGCGATCCAGCGGCGCTCAAGGGCGGCCCGCCTGTCAAGGCGATGCTGATCCAGAACACGAATCCGGCCTCCGTCGCGCCCGATCAGAACCTTGTCGTCAAGGGGTTCATGCGCGAGGACCTTTTCAGCGTGGTCCATGAGCAATTCATGACCGAAACCGCCGCGCTGGCGGATCTGGTGCTGCCGGCCACCATGTTCATGGAACATGATGATCTCTACCAGGGCGGCGGGCACACGCATCTCATGCTTGGCCCGAAACTCGTCGAGCCGCCAGGCGAATGCCGCTCGAACCACGAGGTTATCTGCGCGCTGGCGGCGCGTCTCGGCGCGGAGCATCCGGGCTTTGCGATGTCGCCGCGCGACCATATCGACTGGGCGTTGCGGCAAGCCAATCGCGGCTCGCTCGAGGAGATCGAGCGCGAGGGCTTCATCGATACCGATCCGCCTTTCGAACGGGCGCATTTCCTCAAAGGTTTCGGCCACAGGGATGGCAAGTTCCGCTTTCAGCCGGATTGGCTGAAAGTGCCGCTGAAATCCGACGGGCCGATGGGGGCATGGGAAACAATGCCGCGCTTCCCCGATCACTGGGATGTCATCGAAGCGGCAACCGAGGCGCTGCCCTTCCGGCTCGCGACCTCGCCGGCGCGCTCCTTCCTCAATTCGAGCTTCACCGAAACGCCGGGTTCGATGAAACGGGAGGGCGGGCCCACGCTCATGATCCATCCGCAGGATGCGGCCGAACTGGGTGTCGGCGAGGGAGATTTCGTGCGGGTCTCGAACGCGCGCGGCGAGATCGAGCTGGCGGCGCGCCTCTTCGACGGGGTGCGGCGCGGCGTGGTCATCGCGGAGGGCATTTTCCCCAACCGCAGCCATCGCGGCGGTCAGGGGATCAACGTGCTGACCGGCGCCGATCAGGCCGCGCCACGTGGCGGGGCGGCCTTTCACGATAACGCGGTCGCGATCCGCAAGGCGTGATTGTCACGCCTTGGGATAGAAGCGGGCTTCCATCCGCGCCACGTAAGCCTTTAAAACAGGAAGCTTTTCGGCCTCTTCGCGGAAATAGCCGTCGAAGAGAGGGCAAAGCGCGCCCTGAATGGCCGGGAAGATCGAGGCATCGGCGCCGCAGGGCTCCTTCCCGCCGAAGAAGTCGCGCGTGTCGAGATAGGCCGCGAGCGCGCCGAAGGCACGGGCGACGAGAGCACGCCCTTCTTCCGCGCTATAGCGCCCGAAACCCTGCGCGTGGAGGCTCTTGCGGACGCCGCGGCGGATCAACGGGACCATGATCGGACGCAGGGGCGCCGGGATCATCGAGAAGAACGCGCGGGGGCCGCGCTCGAAATTGGTGTCATCCACCCAGCGCTGCGCGACCAGCGCGAAATAGAGATGATCCTCGCAGAGCTTCTCGAAGGCCCAGACAATTCCCGCCTCCTCCTTTGATAGCCCCTTGTCGAAGTCGAAACCGCGCGTCTTCTCGATATGGAGACGGATCAGCGTCGAATCCGGGACCAGAACCCCGTTGTCATCGATCCAGGGGAATTTGCCCTTCGGCGCCTTCTTGAAATCGCCGAACTTGCGTTCGTAGCCAAGGCCGGCCATCTTGAGCAACAGTTCAGCTTTCGTGACGAAGGGGCTGGGGTCGGGCAGGCCCCACATCGGTCGCGCGCCGTAAAGAATGATCATGGCAATTTCCTCCTGACAAATCGTGATATCCCCGCACTGGGGTCGCCTGCATAGGGGCCGATCCTGACATTTTTTGTCAGGATGTTTGCGGTATGAGTAGGCATGGCTCGCTCTGACCGACTCATGGCCCTGACGCAGGCGCTGAGACGCCGTCGCCACCCGGTGACGGCGGCGATCCTGGCCGAGGAAACGAGCGTTTCCGAGCGGACGATCTACCGCGACATCGCCAGCCTTCAGGCTTCCGGCGTTCCGATCCGGGGCGAGGCCGGGGTTGGCTATATCCTTGAGGCTGGTTTCGATCTGCCCCCACTGATGTTCACGCCGGAGGAATGCGAGGCGTTGATGCTCGGCGCGCGGTTCGTTCGTCATCGCGGCGACAGCGTGCTCAAGCGCGTCATCGATGACGCCATCGCCAAGATCGAGGCGGCGCTGCCGGATAATCTCCGTCTCGGGTTGCGCGAGGCTTCGCTCTACGCACCGTTCTTCGGCTCCTTCCCGCAGGACACGATCGCCTCAGAGGAATTGCGCCGCGCCGTGCGCGAGAACCGCAAGATCCGCATTCATTACCGCGATATCCAGGAGCGCGAGAGCCTGCGCGTGCTCTGGCCGGTCCTGCTGGGCTATTTCGAGCGCAGCCGCGGCCTTGTCGCCTGGTGCGAACTCAGGCAGGCCTTCCGCACCTTCCGCACCGACCGCATCCTGAAGCTCGAAGTGCTCGACGAGCGCCCGCCGCGCCGTCGCGCCATCCTGCTGCGCGAATGGGAAATCTATTGGGAGGCGGAGCGCGCGCGCGAGCGCGAGGCAGGTGTCTGCCTGCCGCCAGCGCCTTAGAGCGGATATCGATTTGCCTCGATCAGATCGCCCGCTCTATCTTTTTGTTTTGACGCCTTTTCTTTCGATCAACCGGCAGCCACTTGATCGGAAAATGCTCTAGTCCGGCTGAGCGAAACCGAAAACCCTGTTGCCCTCGATGCGCAGAACCCCGCGAGCCAGCGCCGCGAGGCAGGCGGGATAAAGGGCGTGCTCGCCGGCGAGAACGCGCGTGCCGAGGCTTTCGGGCGTGTCATCGTCGAGAACGGGCATGGCGGCCTGCGCGATGATCGGGCCTTCATCCATGCCGGGTGTGACGAAATGCACCGAACAGCCATGCAGTTTCACGCCGGCTTCCAGCGCGCGGGCATGGGTGTCGAGCCCTTTGAAGAGCGGGAGGAGGGCAGGGTGGATGTTGATCATCCGCCCGAACCAGCGATTGACGAACCCGTCGGAGAGGATGCGCATGAAGCCGGCGAGGCAGACGATGTCGATCTTCTTCTCTTCCAGCACATGCTGCATCGCCGCGTCGAAAGCCGCGCGGTCCTTGCCGAAGGGCTTGTGATCGATCACGCAGGTCTCGATCCCGCTTTCGCGCGCGATGGCAAGTCCGCCCGCATCGGCTTTGTTGGAAAGGACCAGCGCGATCGTCGCCGGATAATCCGCCGCCTTCGCAGCCTCGACCAGCGCGGCCATATTGGAGCCGCGCCCGGAAATGAGGATCGCGACCCGTTTCTTCGCAGGGGGCACAAAATCGTCACGCGAAGCGGCAGCCGCTTCGCCTGATCTTGCTCCGCCCGTCACAGCGCGAGCTTTCCGCGCGGGCGCACCAGGGGTTCGGCCTCGGCGCGGATGATCGTGCCGACGCGGCTGACCTTCTCGCCGAGGGATTCGAGCGTCGCGGCAATGGCATCCGCCTCGGCGGGGGCGACGGCGATCACCATGCCGATGCCGCAATTGAAGGTGCGCAACATTTCATGTTCCGCCACGCCGCCGGTGCGGGCCAGCCAGCCGAAAACCGGCGGCGGGAGAATCGCGTCGAGATCGAGTTCCACGCCGAAGCCCTTGGGCAATACGCGCGGAATATTGTCGATGAAGCCACCGCCGGTGATATGCGCCAGCGCGCGGATACCCACGCCCGAAGGCGCGCGCAAAGCGGTGAGGAGGCTCTTCACATAGATGCGCGTGGGTTCGAGAAGCGCTTCGCCCAGGCTCTTTCCGGGCGCGAAGGGGGCGGGAGAATTCCAACCAAGTCCGCTCAGCTCGACGATCTTGCGCACCAGCGAATAGCCGTTGGAATGAACGCCCGACGAGGCCAGGCCGAGCAGGATATCGCCCTCGCGGATCTCCTTCTCGCGCGGGAGCAGTGCGTCGCGCTCGGCGGCGCCGACGGCGAAACCGGCGAGATCGTAATCCTTCTCCGCATAAAGTCCGGGCATTTCGGCGGTCTCGCCGCCGATCAGGGCTGCGCCTGCCTGCTTGCAGCCTTCCGCGATACCCTTGACGATGGCGATTCCAAGTTCAGGCGTCAGCTTGCCGGTGGCGAAGTAATCGAGGAAGAAGAGCGGCTCCGCGCCCTGCACCACGAGATCGTTGACGCACATCGCGACAAGATCAATCCCGATCGTCTCGTGGCGGCCGCTCTCGATCGCGATCTTCACCTTGGTTCCGACGCCATCATTGGCCGCGACGAGGATCGGATCCTTGAATCCGGCGGCTTTCAGATCGAACAACCCGCCGAACCCACCGATTTCGGCATCCGCACCCGGCCGTCGCGTCGCGCGGACCAGCGGCTTGATCTTCTCGACCATGGCGTTTCCGGCATCGATATCGACCCCCGCATCCGCGTAGGTGAGCCCGTTCTTGCCTGGCTGTGTCGACATGAAAAACTCCGCGCTCGCGCTTCCGGCGCCGTCAGGGCGCCTCCTTTGGCGCGAACAACCGCAAAAGCGTCCAAAAATCAATCCCGTGCCGTCACAAGGCCGCCCTGAACTGGGGACATGACAAAATTGCCGCAATCGGCATGATGCTGTCCGCCATGACGATCGCCAATGCCCTGACCCTGCTCCGCCTGTGCCTCATTCCCTTAATTGTGGTGCTCATCCATGAAGCGAGCTTCGCACTGGCGACGGTGGCTTTCATCACCGCCGGACTCACGGATGCGCTCGACGGGTATATCGCGCGCCGCTTCAACCAGCGTACCGAGATCGGCGCCTATCTCGACGCGCTGGCTGATAAGTCGCTGATCGCGGCGAGCTTCATCGCGCTGGTCTATGTGCAACTGGTGCCGTTCTGGCTGGTGGTGCTGGTGATTTTCCGCGATCTCATGATCGTCGGGGCGGTAGCCATCGCCTGGCTGATGCAAAATCCCATTGCCATCGAACCGCTCAAGGTGTCCAAAGCGAATACCGCAGCGCAGATCGTGGCTGTCGCGGCGACGCTCGCGATCAAGGGGTTTGCGCTCGCGCCGGATGCGCTGGTCCTGCCGTTTCTGCATTTCACCGTCGCCGCCTTGACCGTTCTTTCTGTGACGGCCTATTTCGCAAGGTGGTTCCGGCATATGTCGGGGTGACCCGCCCCGCGGGCAAGGAGGCATCGATGACGCTACAACGCCAGCTCGGATTCTGGGGGTTCTGTCTCGGCGCGTTCGCGCTTTTCCTCTATCTCTTCTCCTCGGTGCTGCTCCCCTTCATCGCGGCCCTCATTCTCGCCTATCTCCTTGATCCCGTTGTCGACAGGCTGGAAAAACTGGGGATGGGCCGGCTTGCCGCCACCTGCCTGATGCTCGGAGTTTTCGTCCTGATCTTCGTGGTGATGCTGCTTGCCGCAGCGCCGCTGCTGATCAACCAGCTCTCGGCCTTGATCGCGAAGATGCCGGATTATCTCGCTCGCCTCCAGACACTGGTCACCGAGCATGGCGAACCACTCTTCGAGCGGTTTGGCGGCGCGGGCAGGCTCAAGGAGATGCAGGGGCAACTTGCCGCCGGCGCGGGCGAAGGGGCGAAGTGGCTGGGCGGATTGGTGACATCCCTGCTTTCCGGGGGGCAGGCCATTCTCGGCGTGATCTCCTTGCTGGTGATCACGCCCGTCGTCGCCTTCTACATGATCCTTGACTGGGACCGGATGATCGCGCGGCTCGATTCCTGGCTTCCCCTCGCGCATCGCGATACCATCCGGGAGCTTGTTTCGGAGATGGATCGTTCGGTGGCGGGCTTCCTGCGCGGACAGGCGACGATCTGCCTTCTGCTCGGTCTTTTCTATGCCATCGGCCTGAGCCTTGTCGGGCTGCATTTCGGCTTCCTGATCGGCATCCTTTCGGGGATCATCAATTTCATTCCCTATGTTGGTTCGTTGACGGGGCTTGTGCTCGGCGTCGGCGTCGCGCTCGCGCAGTTCTGGCCGGACTGGGCCATGGTGGCAGGGGTTGTCGGGATTTTTGCCGCGGGGCAGTTCATCGAGGGCAACATTCTCCAGCCCAAGCTGCTGGGCAATGCATTGGGGCTGCATCCCGTCTGGCTGATGTTTGCCCTGCTCGCCGCCGGTTCGCTTTTCGGCTTCGTCGGCGTGATGCTTGCCGTGCCGCTGGCGGCCGTGATCGGTGTGCTCGTGCGCTTTGCGTTGCGGCAATATCTCGTCAGTCCGCTGTTCCACGGCTATCGGGTGAAGGCTGATCCCCCAGGCGAGGTGATTGATCCGTGACCTTAGGCGATCAGTTCGTCCTTCCGCTTGATTCGGCACCCAGCTACGGGCGCGAGGATTTTCTTGTCGGAAAATCCAATGAGCGTGCGTTCGATCATATTGCGCGCTGGCCGCATTGGCTGGCGCCAGCCGCCTTGCTGATCGGCCCGGAAGGTAGCGGCAAGACGCATCTGGCGGCGATCTTCGCCACGCAATCTCATGCGCGCATGATCCGGGGGGATCACCTCACATTGGCCAATGTCCCCGAAATCGCGCGTAACCGGGCCGTCGTTCTTGAGGATTGCGACCGCTTTCCGCCGGACGAGGTGGCCCTGTTCCATTTGTTCAACCTCGCGCGCGAGACCGGGCTCTTCCTCCTGTTGACGGCACGTCTGCCACAAGGGGATTGGGGGGTTGTCCTGCCGGATCTTGCCTCACGGCTTCGGCTGCAACCCGGGTTTGCCTTGCTTGAGCCGGATGATTCCTTGCTGGCGGCGCTTTTCGTCAAGCACATCGCGGATCGCCAGATCCATGTCGATCAAGGCGTTGTGGCTTATGCGCTCGCACGGATCGAGCGTTCTTATCGCGCGGTGCACGAATTGGTGGCTACCGTCGACAAGCTCTCGCTGGCGCGTAAGCGTCCCGTGACTCGTGCACTCGTCGCCGAGGCTTTGGGCCGGCCGGCAGAGGATTCCGACCGGCAGGATTGATCAGATCAGAAAGTCTGCTCGCGCAAGGATGTGCAGGTCTGTGGCCGTTGGATACTCGACTATTGTCGGATTGACTAAACGATTCTTTTCTATTTTTTCTGCTAAATTGAGATACTCATTAGCAATTTCCTCGAGGATTTCACAGAATTCTCCTGCCTCCTGCACTTTTGATATGTCTTGAACGTATCCTTCGAGCATGATCTCTAGGCTTTGCACTTGAATCAACTGCGATTTTACGGAGGTAATCAGCAAATCCAGGCCCATTTCGGTGTTCTTCTGTGCCATGGTGTGTCCCCGTTGTCTTGAGTCTTATGAACGCCCCACACCATCGGAAAGTAATTTGTCAAAGAGTGGTAGTGCTGGATTGGGAGATGTGCTGTGCAGAATCCGCACAATAACGCAGGCAGGATTCCTCTCGAGGAGATTCAGATCTTCGTAGAGGTGGCCGTTGCAGGCTCTTTCACGGCTGCCGCAGAGAGGCTGAATCTCTCGCATTCCTCGCTCAGTCGTAAGGTGGCGTACCTCGAGGATTGGTTGGGGATGCGTCTTTTTGAGAGGCGCGCGCACGGCGTTCAACTCACCCAGGAGGGGGTAGGATATTTCCTCCAGTTCCGCGATGGTCTCGACATTGTGAACGGCGCGCTCTCAAAACAGCCCCGCCAAGCCTCGACCAATATCGTCCATGTCGCGCTGTTCAATAATTTTGCGACGGCATGGCTTTTTCCCAAGCACCGCATGCTTCTCGCCCGAACCGGCGGGGTCCGGCCACGCTATATCTTTGACCGCCGCCCGACCGATTTCGCGGACGGCACCGATCTTGCGATGCGCTACGGGATGGGCGATTGGCCCAAAACACGTGCGGTCCGGATTGCAAGGGAGGATCTCGTCCCGGTGGGCAATGCGGTTGTTGTCTCGGAAATTGGTCTTGATGCCCAGCCGGAAGCGCTGCTCGATTTCCCCTTGATCCATCTCATTGGCGAAGGGGCGTGGCGCTCATGGTTTTCCTCGCATGGTATAGCCTATCGGCAGCGGCCCCATGACTACGTTTTTGAAGATCAACTTCTCGTGACCGCCGCCACCGAGAACGGCGTGGGTATAGCGCTCAGCCGAATTGGTGTGCAAGGCGCGATCGCGGAGGGGAGGCTGTTTGCGCTGTCCCAGCACATGATACCCGGCGACGCGGCCTATTATCTGGTCAGGCCTGTTGGTCGCCCGCTAAGCCCAGCAGCGAAGATCTATGCCCGCGAGGTGCTGCGCGAGGCGGGGGTTGCCGAAGCAGAGAGGTCTGCCTTCATCAATGATTGATCCGGCGGTTCGGCTTGACAGGGTCGGAAACGCGCTCTAGAACAAAACAAGAACATTATGTCGCGAGCGGAGCTGGATGATGCGGGCTGTGGAAGACATGATCGAGCTGGCTTCGATCGGCGCGTTTTTCGTTATGATGGCGGTGTGGAGCGGCGTGACGACGAATTGGCCGCTGGTCTGAAGAGAAGGAAATACGCGATGACGAAGGGACCTGGCTTCGTCCATCTGCATGTTCATTCCGCCTTCTCCCTGCTCGAGGGGGCGCTTCCCATCGCCAAGCTCGCAAAGCTTGCCGCTGCGGACAAGATGCCAGCGCTGGCGCTGACGGATACGAATAACCTCTTCGGCGCGCTTGAATTTTCCGAGAAGCTCGCGGGGTCGGGCATCCAGCCGATCACCGGCATCGAGATGATGGTTGATTTCGGCGATCGGCCTATCTACCGGAACCGGCCCAATTCCGTCCTTGAGGGGCGTGGATCCCTTGTCCTGCTCGCGGCGACGCCCGAGGGCTATGCCAATCTGATGACGCTCTCGAGCCGTGCCTTCATGGAAACACCGTCACAAGACGGCATTCATCTGCCGGTTTCCGCGCTCGCGGGCCGCACCGATGGATTGATTGCGCTGACTGGCGGCGGGATCGGCCCCGTCGACCGGGCTTTCGGAATCGGTGGGGTCGATCTGGCCCGTGCGCGGCTTGGCACGATCCGGGATCTCTTCCCGGACAGGCTTTATGTCGAGATCGAGCGGTTCGGCTTGCGCGAGGCGCAGAGGATAGAAACACGCCTCATCGACCTCGCAGTGGACGCAAAACTCCCGCTGGTCGCCGCCAACAACGTCTATTTCGGCTCGGCGGCGGATTTCGAGGCGCATGATGCCTTGCTCTGCATTGCGGGCGGGGTGTCCGTCGAGGAGGCGGAAAGGCGTCGGTTGACGCCGGAGCATCGTTTCAAGACGCGCGCAGAAATGTCTGAGATATTTTATGATATTCCTTTCGCGCTGGAGGCGAGCGTGGAGATCGCGCAGCGCTGCCGGCAACGTCCGCGCACCCGCAAGCCGATCCTGCCGCGTTTTACCCTGGGAACCGACGAAGGTGCGGAAGCCGCCGAGTTGAGGCGGCAGGCGGAGGAGGGGCTGGCCGCGCGTCTTGCCGCGCATGGGCCGGCGCCTGGCCTCTCGGTGGCGGAATACGAGGAGCGGCTTGCCTTCGAGCTTTCCGTCATCGAGCGGATGAAATACCCAGGTTATTTCCTGATCGTCGCGGATTTCATCAAATGGGCCAAGGCGCAGGGCATTCCGGTTGGGCCCGGTCGTGGCTCGGGTGCGGGGTCGCTTGTCGCTTGGTCGCTCACCATCACCGACCTTGACCCTCTGCGCTACGGCCTCTTCTTCGAGCGGTTTCTCAACCCGGAACGTGTCTCCATGCCGGATTTCGACATCGATTTCTGTCAGGAGCGGCGCGACGAGGTTATCCGCTATGTTGTCCGGCGCTATGGCACGCAGCAGGTCGCGCAGATTATTACCTTCGGTTCCCTGCTCGCGCGCGGCGTCATGCGTGATGTCGGGCGCGTGCTCGGCCTTCGCTACAGCGAGGTCGACCGCCTGACCAAGCTGGTGCCGCAGAATCCCGCCAATCCGATCACGCTTGAGAAGGCGATCGAGGAAGAGCCGCAGCTGCGCGCGGCCGCCGCCGAGAACGAGGCGGTGGGGCGCATGCTCGATATCGCCCAGAAGCTGGAAGGGCTCTACCGCCACGCCTCGACCCATGCCGCCGGCATCGTCATCGGCGATCGGCCGCTTGATCAACTCGTGCCGCTCTACCGTGATCCGAAATCGGATATGCCCGTCACCCAGTTCAACATGAAATGGGTGGAACCGGCGGGGCTGGTGAAATTCGACTTTCTTGGTCTCAAGACCCTCACTGTCCTGCAAGGGGCGGTGAACCTGCTGGCGCGACAGGGGCGGGAGGTCGACCTGCTCAAGATCCCGCTTGATGATGCGCCGAGCTACGCCATGCTCTCGCGCGGGGAAACGGTTGGCGTGTTCCAGGTGGAATCGGGCGGCATGCGGCGCGCGCTCGTTGATATGAAGCCTGACCGGATCGAGGATATCATCGCGCTTGTGGCGCTCTACCGGCCGGGGCCGATGGCGAACATCCCGGTCTATTGCGATGTCAAGCACGGGCGCCGCGCGGCGGATTACGCGCATCCCATGCTCGAACCGATCCTCGAGGAGACCTGCGGCGTCATCGTCTATCAGGAACAGGTGATGCAGATCGCCAAGGTCATGTCGGGCTATTCGCTCGGCGAGGCGGATATGCTCCGCCGCGCCATGGGCAAGAAGATCAAGGCCGAGATGGACGCGCAGCGCGCTCGTTTCGTTGAAGGCGCCAAGGCGAACAACGTCACGGAGGCGGATGCCGACGCGATCTTCGACCTGCTCGCGCGCTTCGCGGATTACGGCTTCAACAAGTCCCACGCCGCTGCCTACGCCCTCGTCTCCTACCAGACCGCCTATATGAAGGCGAATTATCCGGTGGAATTCCTCGCGGCGTCGATGAGCCTCGAGCTTTCCAATACCGACAAGCTGGGCGAGTTCCGGCGCGAGGCGCACAGGCTCGGCATCCGGGTCGAAGCGCCGGATGTCAACCGCTCCGATGTCACCTTCGACGTGCGTGGCGGTGCGATCCTCTACGCGCTCGCGGCGATCAAGGGGGTGGGGAGCGAGGCAGCGCGCTCCATCGTCGTGGCGCGCGGAGACAAGCCTTTCAAATCGCTTGCGGATTTCGCACGGCGGATCGATCCGCGCCTGCTCAACCGCCGCACGCTGGAGCAGCTTGTCGGCGCTGGCGCGCTCGACAGCCTCGAAGCGAACCGGGGAAAGCTGGTCGCCGGGCTCGATGCCATTCTCGCCGAAGCGAACGCACATGGCCAAGAGGTGGCGAGCGGGCAGGGCGGCCTCTTCGGCGGCGGCGAGGGGGCACCGCTCGTGCTGCCGGATGCCCCACCGCTGACCTTGCCGGAACGTCTGCGGCGCGAGCATGCCGCCGCCGGTTTCTTCCTGTCAGGCCATCCGCTCGATCAGTTCGCGGATCTGCTGGAACGCGCGCGGATCGGCGATTTCGCGGCCTTTGCACGTTCGGCGCGCGAGGGGGCAAGTCATGCGCGCATTGCGGCGACGCTGCTCGACATGGATATCCGCCGCACGCGCAACGGCAACAAGATCGCGATCCTCTCGCTTTCGGACCGTTCGGGCCAGTTCGAGGCGATGCTGTTTTCCGAAATGCTGGTGAAGCATCGGGCGTTGCTGGAGCCGGGAACACCGCTTTTCGTCACGATTGCCGGCGCGCTGGAGGGGGAGGAACTACGCGTGCGCATCCTTGAAATGGAGGCGCTTGAAAAGGCGCTGCAACGCACGCAGCGCGGGCTCCGCATCTTCGTCTCCGAGCAGGCTTTCGCCAATGCGGCGCGGCTCGGCGCCGAATCGCCTGCTGCGGGATTGCAAAGGGCCCTGACCAGGGGGAGCGATGGCGAGGTCGCGGTCTCGATCATGCTGTCCGATGGCGGGGAGGTCGAGCTGACCCTGCCGGGACGCTATGCGTTGGGCAGCGAGAGGATGACGTCGATTTCCGCGCTGCCGGGCATTCTCGATGTGAAGCCGTATTGAGGGGGGCGAGAGCCGGACGCGCTCTTTTTCATCGGGGGCAGGCATGGCCTCTTGCCTTTTCGGTCCCGATGGGTTAGGCGCCGCGCATTCCTCACGCAGGGCAATCGATCACGCATCGATCCGGTGTCGCCTTCCGGCGGCTCTTTTCCCCTGCGGCGGCACAACCGGAGAACGACTATGGCACTTCCTGACTTCTCGATGCGTCAGCTGCTCGAAGCTGGCGCGCATTTCGGCCATCAGGCCCATCGCTGGAACCCGAAAATGGCCCCGTACATTTTCGGCACCCGCAACAACATCCACATTCTCGACCTCGCCCAGACGGTGCCGATGCTCTATCGCGCGCTCGAGGCGATTTCGGACACGGTCGCGCGTGGCGGCCGCGTGCTGATGGTCGGCACCAAGCGCCAGGCGCAGGAGCCGATCGCGCAGGCGGCGAAGTCCTCGGCGCAGTATTACGTGAATTCGCGCTGGCTCGGCGGCATGCTGACCAACTGGAAGACCATCTCGAACTCGATCGCGCGCCTGCGCAAGGTCGACGAGGTTCTCTCCGCCGGTGGCCACGGCCTCACCAAGAAAGAGCGCCTGATGCTCTCGCGCGAGCAGGAGAAGCTCACCCGCGCGCTCGGCGGTATCAAGGATATGGGCGGCGTGCCGAACCTCCTTTTCGTGATCGACACGAACAAGGAGCAGCTCGCGATCCAGGAGGCGAACCGCCTCAACATTCCGGTGGTGGCCATTGTCGACACCAACTGCAACCCGGATGGCGTGACCTTCCCGATCCCGGCGAATGACGATGCGGGCCGTGCGCTCGCGCTCTATTGCGATCTCGTCGCCCGTGCCGCCATCGACGGCATCTCGCGCGGCCAGAGCTCGCTTGGCATCGATATCGGCGCCGCCGATGCGCCGATCGCCGAGGATCTGCCGGCCGTATCCTCGGGCGAGGGCTTCACCCGCCTTTCCGCGCCGCAGGGCGCGCCCGACGATCTCACCAAGCTCGGCGGCGTCGGCCCGCAGCTTGTCGGCAAGCTCAACGAATATGGCGTGTTCCACTTCTGGCAGCTCGCCGCGATGAACGAAACCGATGTCGCGGCGCTTGATGGCGCGCTGAAGCTCAACGGCCGCGCGACGCGCGACGGCTGGCTCGACACGGCGCGCGCGCTGGCCGAGTAAATCGTTCCGACGGGGCTTTGCGGCCCCGTCTTCCTTTCGGGAGTCGGGAAAGACCTGGCTCCCGCTTTTCATTCGACGAGGGCTTGGATATGGCGGAAATCACCGCGAGCATGGTGAAGGAACTGCGCGAGAAGACCGACGCAGGCATGATGGATTGCAAGGCGGCGCTCAACGAGACCGGCGGCGACATGGAAGCCGCGGTTGATCTCCTGCGCAAGAAGGGCCTTGCCAAGGCGGCGAAGAAGGCGGGCCGCGTGGCGGCCGAGGGCCTTGTCGGCATTGCCGGCGGCGGCACCAAGGCGGTCGTGGTCGAGCTCAATTCCGAGACCGATTTCGTGGCGCGCAACGATCAGTTCCAGGCGCTCGTGCGCAATGTGGCCGGCGTGGCGCTGAACGGCTCGACTGATGTCGAGGCGATCAAGAACGCGGCCTATCCCGGCGGCGGCACGGTGCAGGAGGCGATCGCCAACCTCGTCGCGACCATCGGCGAGAACATGTCGCTGCGTCGCGCAGCGGCGCTTTCGGTCAATGCCGGCGTGGTCGCCTCCTATCTGCACAATGCGGTGGGTGACGGTCTTGGCAAGATCGGCGTGATCGTCGCGCTGGAATCGACCGGCAATGTCGAGGCGCTCGGCGCCATCGGCCGTCAGGTCGCGATGCATATCGCGGCGGCGAACCCCGTCGCGCTCGAGGCGTCGAGCGTCGATCCGGCGGTGATCGAGCGCGAGCGCGGTGTTCTCAGCGAGAAGGCGCGCGCTTCGGGCAAGCCGGACAACGTGATCGAGAAGATCGTCGATTCGGGCCTCAAGACCTTCTTCAAGGAAGTCTGCCTCGTTGATCAGATGTTCGTGCACGATTCGTCGAAGACCGTGGCGCAGGCCGTCAAGGAGGCCGAGAAGGCCGCCGGCGCGCCGATCGTGCTCAAGGGCTTCGTGCGCTATGCGCTCGGCGAGGGCATCGAGAAGGAAACTGCGGATTTCGCGGCCGAGGTTGCTGCGGCGGTCGGCGGAAACGGCTAAGCTCGCCCAACCGCGACTCGAACGGAATAGGCGGCGCGAGCCGCCTTTTTCATGAGACCTGCTTGCAGCGCGCGGCAGGGCGGAAATCTGACATCTGAAGGGATCGATCATGCAAGGGCAGCGCGGCGGTGTGCCGGTTTTCAAACGGGCGCTGGTGAAGCTTTCGGGCGAGGCGCTGCTGGGCACCGAGCCGTTCGGCATCCATCAGCCCACGGTGCGCCAGATCGCCGAGGATCTCATCGAGGCCGTGGAGCTTGGTGTCGAGATCGGGGTGGTGGTCGGCGGCGGCAATATCTTCCGCGGGGCGCAGATGCACGGGATGGGGCTTTCGCGCCCGGCGGCGGATTCGATGGGCATGCTCGGCACCGTGATGAATGTCATCGCGCTCGAGGCGCAGCTGACTTCGCTCGGGCAGACAGCGCGCGCGATGAGCGCGGTGGCGATGCCCTCCGTGGTCGAGACCTATACCCGCCAGCAGGCGATGGATCATCTTTCCAAGGGGCGCATCGTGCTGCTCGCGGGCGGCACGGGCAATCCGTTCTTCACCACCGATACCGGCGGTGCCCTGCGCGCGGCGGAGCTTGAATGCGACGTGCTGCTCAAGGCCACGCAGGTCGATGGCGTCTATGACAGCGATCCGCGCAAGAACCCGCAAGCCAAGCGCTATGATACCGTGAGCTTCGACGAGGTGATCCGCAAGGATCTCAAGGTGATGGATACGGCGGCTTTCGCGGTGGCGCGCGATGCCAAACTTCCCATCGCGGTCTTCGCGATCCAGGAGCGCGGCTCCATCGCGGCGGTGCTGAAAGGCGAGGGGCGTTCCACACTTGTGACGGGATAACGCACGCCGGAATTCGGAGCGCTTGATCTTTGCCGGCGTATCCGACAAGGAAAATCAGGTTTTGACGTGAGTGGCGCCGCCAAGAGGCCGGCGACAGGGAGAGACAGATGAGCGGATACGATCTCAATGACATCAAGCGGCGCATGCAGGGTGCCGTGCAATCGCTGAAGACCGATTTCGGCTCGCTCCGCACCGGCCGCGCCTCGGCGAATATCCTCGACCCGATCGAGGTCGAGATCTATGGCTCGCGGATGCCGCTCAGCCAATGCGCCACGGTTTCCGCCCCCGAGCCGCGCCTGCTCTCCGTGCAGGTCTGGGATCGCGGCAATGTCCATGCCGTTGAAAAGGCGATCCGGGATTCACCGCTCGGCTTCAATCCCCAGAGCGAGGGGCAGACGATCCGCATCCGCATGCCGGAGCTGAACGAGCAGCGCCGCAAGGAGATGGTCAAGGCCGCGCATAAATACACGGAAGCGGCCCGCGTGGCGGCTCGCCATGTGCGCCGCGACGCGCTCGACGTGCTCAAAAAGCTCGAGAAGGACGGCAAGATGAGCGAGGACGAATCCGCGCGCAACGCCGACCAGGTCCAGAAGACCACGGACCAGACGATCAGCGAGATCGATGCGATGCTCGTCCAGAAGGAAAAGGAAATCATGCAGGTCTGAGCGGCGTTCGCGCCGAACTGCTTAACCGGAACCTTGCGCGTGCCGACGGGTGCGCGCAATCTCCGGAACATCCGGCATAGGGAGGATCGTTCTCCCGGACGGGTGAAGGATGGTCCGGCTTTCCAGAGGAGGCCGGGCGAGCCCAGCAACCTCGAGGAAGCGCCAAGACATGCCCGTCCCGGTTCCGAACGCTGCCGAGAGCACGCCCGAGGCGGAAGCCGCTTTGGCCAGCCGGCAGCCCAATCGCGGGGTTCGGCATCTCGCCGTCATCACGGATGGCAATGGTCGCTGGGCGACGCGGCAGGGCTTGCCACGCGTCGCCGGCCATCGTGCCGGTCTGGAAGCCGTGCGCCGGCTGGTGCGCATGGCGATTGACCGCGCCATTCCCTATGTGACGATCTTTTCCTTTTCCACCGAGAACTGGACGCGCCCCGCCGAGGAAGTCGGCGAGCTGATGTCGCTTTTGAAATATTTCGTGCGTTCCGATCTCGCGACGCTGAAGCGGCAGAATGTCCGCGTGCGGATTCTCGGCGAGCGCGCGAGGCTCCAGCCAGATGTCCGCGCGCTGCTCGACGAGGCGGAGAATGTCACGCGCGCCAATGACGGGCTGACCTTGTGCGTCGCGTTCAATTATGGCGCACGTTCCGAGATGACGCGGGCATTGCGTGCGATCGCTGCCGACGTCGCGGCAGGAAAGCTCGCGCCCGAAGCGATTTCGGAGGAGATGATCGGCGCTGCTCTCGACACCGCAGGCATCCCCGATCCCGACCTCCTCATCCGCTCCTCGGGTGAACAGCGCATCTCCAACTTCCTGCTCTGGCAATGCGCTTATACCGAATTTGTTTTTTCGCCCGTCCTGTGGCCGGATTTCGACGAGGCGGCGCTCGATGCCGCGCTCGACGATTTCGCCAGCCGGCGCCGGCGTTTCGGCGGAGTGTGACATGTCGCGGGAATTGCGGCTGCGGATCATCTCCGGTGTGATTCTCGCGCTGCTGGCGGTTGGCAGCGACATTCTGGGCGGAGGCGTTTTCGCCGCGATATGGGGCGCCATCGCCCTGATCATGCTGCATGAATGGCTCTCCATCATCCGGGCGAAACGCTTCTTCTGGGCCTGGGGGCTGGGCGGGATCGCCTATGTCGCGGGGATGTTCTTTTCCGTCCTCGCCTTGCGGGGGGAGGGATGGGAAGGGCTGGTCGCGATTCTCTTCCTGTTCGCGATTGTCTGGGGGGCCGATATCGGCGCTTATTTCGCGGGGCGGACTTTCGGCGGCCCGAAGCTGGCGCCGCGTATTTCGCCCAACAAGACCTGGTCGGGGCTGGTGGGAGGGTTTCTGGCCGCGATCGTGGCGGGGACGATCCTGCTGGCACTTGCAGGGATTTCCCCCCGGCCCGCGCACGCCGCTGTCGCGGGGCTGCTTGCCCTGCTTTCCGCCGCGGGCGATCTTTTTGAATCGGCCTTCAAACGCCGCTTCGGAGTCAAGGATTCGGGGCGGCTGATCCCTGGCCATGGCGGTTTTCTGGATCGGCTCGACGGTTTTGTCTTCGCGGTGATTGCCGCCGCCATGCTCGGAATCGCGCGGGGCGGCGTGCCGGGCGCTGCGGGTGGACTGATTCTCTGGTGACGCCACCAGCCTTAACCATGCCGGAACAATGCCCGCCGACCTGCCTTGTGTTGGTCATGATCGCATGGCAACCATCCTTAAGAAAATATTAACACCGCCATCAGGCGGCCTCTTCCGGAGTAGCAGGCGTGGCGAGTGGTGCGGTCGAATTCCTGGGCAATTTCCTCGGCTATCTCGGGCCTTTCCTGTTCGTTCTGGCGCTTGTCGTCTTCGTCCATGAAATGGGACATTTCCTCGTCGGCCGCCTGTGCGGGGTCAAGGTCGAGGTCTTCTCGCTTGGATTTGGTCCCCGGCTGCTGAGCATGCGTGATCGCAAGGGGACGGAATGGGCGCTTTCGGCAATTCCGCTCGGCGGCTATGTCCGCTTCAAGGGCGATGCCGATGCGGCGAGCACGCCCGACCATGCCGCGCTCGCCGGTATGAGCGAGGCCGACAAGAGCGATTCCTTCCCGCATAAATCGCTTCTGCAACGCTCGGCCATCGTCGCCGCGGGGCCGCTGGCAAACTTTCTCCTGGCCTTTGTCATCTTCGCCGCAACCTTCATGCTCGTGGGGCGCATGGCGATCGCGCCGATCGTCGGCAACGTCTCGCCCGGCTCGGCGGCGGAGCGCGCTGGTTTTGTCGCCGGCGACAAGGTGATCTCTGTCAGCGGACAGCCGGTCGCGACCTTCGACGAGATCGTGCGCCGCGTTTCCGTGGCGGAGGGCGAGCTTCTGCATTTCTCTCTGGAGCGGGACGGACGGATTCTCGAGGTGTCCGGAACGCCGACCATCATTTCCCGCAAGACGATGCTGGGAACGGATCGCCGCCCTGTCATGGGGTTCGCGGCCTCGACCAACCCCGCGCATCTGTTCACGCGCTATTACGGACCGCTGGAAGCCGCGCGCACCGCGATCGGCGAAATCGCCTTCGTGATCGAGCGCACCGGGCATTACATCTCCGGCGTCATTATCGGGCGTGAGAAGGTCGACCAGCTCTCGGGCCCGACCCGGATTGCCTATATCTCGGGCAAGGTCGCCGAATCGGGAATCGGTCCGCTGCTCATGCTGGCGGGAATTCTCTCGATTTCGATTGGTCTCATCAATCTTCTGCCCGTTCCCATGCTGGATGGCGGCCACCTGCTCTTTTACGCTCTGGAAGCCATCTTCGGACGTCCCCTGAGCCCGCGGACACAGGAAATCAGCTTCCGCGTGGGGTTTGCCCTGGTCATCATGCTGATGCTCTTTTCCACATGGAACGATATCATCCATTTGACAGGATTGGCATTTTAACGATTTTACGTGTGGCGTGGCATTGCATCCCCGGATGCGTTGCACCGGAAACACGAAACTTAGGAAATCGTAACCAAGCTGGTCTTCTCGGTTGCAATGAGCGATCATTCGGCTAGAAGCAAAGTTCTGGTGGTGGTGTATCTTCCGATACATGCCCTTCGCTCGTGTGCCTTGCGGCAATGGGCGGGGCGACAATAGGTAGGTTGACGGGATGTCTGGTTTTTCTGTTGGCAAAAGCTCGAATGGCTTTGTCCGTGGTGCTCTTGTCGCCGCTGTAGCCCTGCCGATGCTCACGGGCCTCGTGGCTCCTGCCGCTGCGCAGAGCGTTTCGGTGCAGGGTAACAAGCGCGTCGAGACTGAAACGATCCGCTCCTTCCTCCAGCTCGCGCCGGGCGACAGCTACACCCCGGCGCGAATCGATCAGGCCATCAAGGACCTTTTCGCAACCGGCCTCTTCTCGGATGTGAAGATCTCGCGCGCCGGCTCGGGCATCGTCGTCCGGGTGGTCGAGAATTCCATGATCAACCGTGTCTCGGTTTCCGGGAACTCGAAGGTCAAGACCGATGTGCTGATGGGTGAACTCCAGTCACGCTCGCGCGGGCCGTTTTCCCAGCGCATGGTCGACCAGGATCTCGAGCGCATCCGTGACATCTATCGTCGCTCGGGCCGCGCGGCGGCTTCCGTCAACGCGCAGATCGCCAATGCTGCCGACGGCCGTGTCGACGTGACCTTCGTGATCAATGAAGGCAGCAAGACAGGCGTTTCCGCCATCGTTTTCGAGGGCAACCAGGCGTTCTCGGCCTGGAAGCTCAAGAGCGTGATGCAGACGACCGAATCGAATTTCATGAGCTTCTTCAAGAGCTCGGACATCTACGATCCCGACCGCGTGGCGGCCGATCTCGAACTCATCCGCCGCTTCTATCTCAAGAACGGCTATGCCGATTTCCGCGTGGTCACCTCGAATGCCGAGCTTAAGCCGGACAATAGCGGCTACATCCTCACCATCGTGATGGATGAAGGCCCGAAATACACGGTGGCCGGCGCCGATGTTGAATCGCGCATTGCCGATGTCGATACCACGCGGCTGCGCAGGCAGGTTCGCACCAGCGCGGGCAGCACCTACAATGCCGAGGATGTCGAGAAGACGATCGACGGTATTTCGCGCGAAGTCGCGCAGCGTGGCTATGCTTTCGCGCAGGTCCGTCCGCGCGGCGAGCGCGACGCGGCCTCGCGTACCGTCCGTCTCGTCTACACGGTCGAAGAAGGGCCGCGCGTCTATGTCGAGCGCGTCGTGGTGCGTGGCAATACCCGCACCCGTGACGAAGTGGTGCGCCGCGAACTCGATCTCGGCGAGGGCGATGCCTATAACAAGGCCGTGATCGACCGGGCGGAGCGCCGCCTGCGCAATCTCGGTTTCTTCAAGAATATCCGCATCACCAACGAACCCGGCTCGGCGCCGGATCGCGTGATCGTCAATATCGATGTCGAGGATCAGGCGACGGGATCGTTCTCGGTCGCCGGCGGCTACTCGACCGCCGACGGATTCATTGCCGAGGTTTCCGTCCAGGAAACCAACTTCCAGGGCAAGGGGCAGTTCATCCGGGTTTCGGCCTCCAACGGCCAGAAATCGCGCGGTGGTGAGTTCTCCTTCACTGAACCGTTCTTCCTTGGTCACCGGGTTGCTGCCGGCTTCGACATCTACACCAAGATGACCGACGCCACGAGCTATGCGCGTTACCGTTCGCGCATGACCGGCTTCACCTTGCGCGCCGGCGTGCCGATCACCGAGGAATTCTCGATCGGCACCCGCTACTCGCTCTACCAGCAGAAGATCCGCATCCCGAATTCGGGGAGCAGGCTCTATAACGATTGCGTGCTCGGCGGCGTGCCCATCCTTCAGAACGATCCGTGCATCACCAATGGCGAGGCGTCGGTCGCGATCAAGGAAGCGCAGGGCAAGACGCTGACCTCGCTGGTTGGCCTGACTTTCGCCTATAACACGCTCGACAACAACACGGATCCGACTTCCGGCCTCTATGCCGATCTGAAGCCGGAGGTCGCTGGTCTGGGTGGCGATTCGCGCTTCGTGCGCGCGGTGGCTTCAGCCCGCTATTACTATCCGATCTTCGACGACGTGATCGGCATGGTGAAGTTCCAGGGCGGCCATATGTTCGGCTATGGCGGACGTTCGCTGCGCGTGCTCGACCATTTCAACATGGGGCCGGAGCTGGTGCGCGGTTTCGCATCATCGGGTATCGGCCCACGTGACCGGAACGGTGATTCAAACGCGAACTCCGTCGGGGGCACCACCTATTTCGGCGGTACGGCAGAGGTCACCTTCCCGATATTCGGGTTGCCGCGTGAACTCGGCCTGCGCGGCGCGGTCTTCGCGGATGCGGGCACGCTCTTCGGCTACAAGGGCAAGCGCTTCATCGACCTCAACGGCAACGGCGTCGCCAATTGCCCGGCGGGTTCGGCGGTCACGGAATGCCTCAATGTCCGCGATGAGAAGGCGATCCGCTCGTCAGTCGGCGCCGGTATTCTCTGGGCATCTCCGCTCGGACCGATCCGCTTCGACTATGCCTATGCGCTCAGCCGCGTGAGAGGAAATGCGGGTGACCGCCTGCAGGCCTTCCGCTTCTCCGGTGGCGCGCGCTTCTAAGCGCGATGGCGGGGCCTGGGCCCCGCCGCCTGACAAATGACCTCGCCTCGCTTTTTTTCCGCTCCGTCTCCCATCCGGCTGGATGCTCTCGCCGAGGCGACAGGCGCGAAGCTCCGGGATCCGGCGGATGGCGCGCGTGATATCCACGGCATCGGACCGCTTGAGGGCGCCCGCAAGGGTGATCTCGCTTTTCTTGACAATGCTGCCTATGCCAAATTCGCGGGCAGTACCGGCGCGACCGCGTGTATCCTTTCGCCCAAATTCGCTGATCGGCTGGCGCCGGAATGTGCGGCACTGATTGCGCATGAGCCGTATCGCGTTTTCGCGAAGGCCGCCTCGCTTCTTTTCCCCGCTGCGACGCGGCCGCAGTCGGTCTTCGGCCAGAGCGGGATCTCTCCCGCGGCCTTCATCCATCCCGAAGCGCGCCTCGAGAGCGGGGTGACGGTCGATCCGGGGGCGGTAATCGGGCCGGGCGCGGAAATCGGTCGCGGCACGCTCATCGGCGCGCAGGCCGTGATCGGACCGGAGGTGCGTATAGGCCGCGACTGCGCGATCGGCGCGCAGGCCAGCGTGCTTCATGCGCTGATCGGCAACAAGGTGATCATTCATCCCGGCGCGCGTATCGGGCAGGATGGGTTTGGCTTCGCGATGGGACCGGCCGGCCATCTCAAGGTGCCGCAGATTGGCCGCGTGATTCTCCAGGATGGTGTCGATATCGGCGCGAATACCACGATCGATCGCGGCGCCAATCGCGATACGATCATCGGCGAGGGCACCAAGATCGATAACCTGGTCCAGATCGGCCATAATGTGGTGATCGGGCGTCATTGCGTTATCGTCGGGCAGGTCGGGATCTCGGGCTCGACGGTGCTGGAGGATTACGTGGTCCTTGCCGGGCAGGTCGGGGTTGCCGGGCATGTGCGCATCGGCATGGCGGCGCAGATCGGCGCGAAATCCGGCGTGATGTCGGATGTGCCGGCTATGGCGAAGCTGGCGGGCATTCCGGCCAAGCCGGCGAAGCAGCATTTCCGCGAGGTCGCTTTGCTCTCGCGCCTGATCCGGCGCGGCACCGAGCGACCGGAATCCGATTAGCCGGCCTTTCGGCGCTTTTCATTGCGCCGTGTTGCGTTTATTGCCCCGATCGGGCGCATATCGTCGGATCAATCATCACCCCTCGGGGATCTTATCGCTGGAACAGGGACATGAGCGAGCAGAACGGGAAGGAAGCTGGTGCGCCGGGCACCGTGATCAACAGCCTCGATATCCTCAAATTGCTGGAATCATTGCCGCATCGCTATCCGATGCTGATGGTGGACCGCATCACGCGGATGGATGGCACGGCGAGTATTCTCGGCATCAAGAATGTCACCTTCAACGAGCCGCATTTCCTCGGGCATTTTCCAGGACAGCCGGTGATGCCGGGCGTTTTGATCGTCGAGGGCATGGCGCAGACGGCGGGCGCGGCCTGCGTCGCCTCGGGCGAGGCAGGCGGCAGGGCCAAGGTGGTCTATTTCATGACCATCGACAAATGCAAGTTCCGTAAGCCGGTGGTGCCCGGAGACCAGCTCGAATATCACATGACGCGCCTCAACCGGCGCCGTAACATGTGGTGGTTCAAGGGGGAGGCGAAGGTGGACGGCCAGCTCGTCGCCGAGGCAGAACTCGGCGCGATGGTTGTCGTTGAATGAGAGGCGAAATGTCCGCTAAAATCCACCCCAGCGCCGTTGTCGATCCGACGGCAATACTTGGCCGTGATGTCATTATCGGCCCTTTCTGCGTTGTCGGCCCGGAGGTTGTGCTGGGCGACGGGGTGGAACTCAAGAGCCATGTCGCGCTTGCGGGCAAGACGAGCCTTGGCACCGGCACGCGGGTTTTCCCCTTTGCATCGCTCGGGCATGAGCCGCAGGATCTCAAGTTCAAGGGCGAGCCTTCTCGCCTTGAAATCGGCGCGCATTGCACGATCCGTGAGGGCGTGACGATGAATCCGGGCACCGAGGGCGGCGGATTGCTCACCAAGGTGGGTGATCATTGCACTTTCCTGGCCTATAGCCATGTCGCGCATGATTGTATCGTGGGAAACCACGTCATCTTCTCCAACAACGTGATGCTTGCCGGGCATTGCCGCGTCGGAGATTACGTGATCATCGGCGGCGGCGCGGGCGTGCATCAGTTCGTTCGCATCGGCGATCACGCCTTTGTCGGGGCGATGAGCGGTGTCGGCAACGACATTATTCCCTATGGCATGGCCGTTGGCGAGCAGCGCGCGGCGCATCTTTCCGGGCTCAACATTATCGGGCTTAAGCGCCGCGGCTTCAATCTGGAACAGGTCCATGATCTGCGGCGCGCCTATCGCCTGCTTTTCGCACCGGAAGGCACCTTGAAAGAGCGCGTGGAAGATGTCGCGACCGAATTCGAGGCGCATCCGCTGATCCACGAGGTGCTCGATTTCATCCGTGCGGGCGGGGATCGCTCGATCTGCACGCCGCGCGAAACCCGCAGCACCGAACCGGCGAGCTGACATGGCGCGCGCGCTTCGCATCGCGCTGGTCGCGGGCGAAGCGTCCGGCGATATGCTTGGCGCGAGCCTGCTCGATGCGTTTGAGAGCATGGGCGTTGCGGTCGAGGCTTTCGGGGTCGGCGGCGAGGCGATGAAGGCGCGGGGCTTTCGCTCCTTCTTCGATCAGGCCGATATCGCGGTGATGGGGCTGGGCCCCGTCCTGCGCCGGCTGCCGCTGCTGATCCGCCGTATCCAGGAGACGGCCGGTGCTATCGCGCAGGCCAATCCCGATATCCTTGTTACGATCGATGCCCCCGATTTCTCCAAAAGGGTCGCCAAGCGCGTGCGTCGCGCTACGCCGGATATCCCCGCGATCCATTGGGTATGCCCGAGCATCTGGGCCTGGCGTCCGGGCCGGGCGCCGGCCATGCGGCCTTATATCGATCATGTCCTTTGCCTGCTGCCCTTCGAGCCCGAGGCACTTGCGCGCCTTGGCGGCCCGCCGGGCACCTATATCGGCCATCCGCTGATTGAGCAGACGGCGCTGATGCGACCGCAAAATGAGCAGGAGCGGCTTGATCGCGCGCATAATGGCCCGCTTCTGCTGTTGCCGGGATCGCGCATCTCCGAGATCGAACGGCATCTGCCGCTCTTTCTCTCAGCGACTGACGCGCTCGGCGTGGCCCGCGTCATCCCGACGCTTCCACGCCTTGAAGCACGCATAAGGGCGCTTGCCGGGCGCGCCGACCTGCGCATCGTCACGCGGGAGGAAGACAAGCACGCCGCCTTCCGTTCGGCCCATGCGGCGCTGGCAGCCTCCGGCACCGTGACGCTCGAACTCGCCTTGGCCGGCATCCCGACGGTCGCCGCCTATCGGGTCGCGGCCTGGGAGGCGTTCATCGCGCGCCGGCTGATCACGCTCCCGAGCGTGATCCTGCCCAATCTCGTGCTTGGTGAGAAGATCGTGCCTGAATTCCTTCAGGAAGCGGCGACACCGCAAGCGCTCGGTGCTTCGGTCGAGACCATTCTCAACGAGACGCCGGAACGCGCCGCGCAGATCGCGGCTTTCGCGCGGCTCGACGCCCGGATGCGCGGCGACGGCGCCGCGCCCAGCCGCCATGCGGCGCGCGTCGTGCTTGACCTTGCCCGAAAACCCCGCGACTAAAAGGGGATGTCAAACCCGATCCCGCCCCGAGAATCGCCGCAGGAGCCGCTTCCCGAAGCGCAGCCCCATGGCCTGAGCGCGGGGCAGAGGCTTCGCAACTACCTGCTGACCGGCATCGTGGTCTCCGGACCGCTCGTCATCACGGCCTATATCGCGATCTGGCTTATCAATTTTGTCGATGGCTGGGTGAAGCCGATCATCCCCTCGATCTACCTGCCGGAAACCTATCTGCCCTTCGCCATTCCCGGTTTCGGCATCATCGTGCTGCTATTCGGGCTGACGATGCTGGGTTTCCTGACCGCCAATCTCGTTGGGCGGACCTTGCTCGAATTCGGCGAGACAATTCTCGCGCGGATGCCGGTCGTGCGCGGGCTCTATCGCTCGGTGAAGCAGATCTTCGAGACGGTTTTCGCCAAATCCGGCACGTCTTTCCGCACCGTGGGGTTGGTGGAATATCCGTCACCCGGCTGCTGGTCGATCGTGTTCCTCTCTACCCCACCCAGCGCGGAAGTGGCAAGCGGGTTGCCGCAAGGGGAGGATTTCATCTCGGTTTTCCTGCCTTGCGCGCCCAACCCGACGACGGGCTTTTTCTTCTACCTGCCGCGCGCCAAGGTGATCGAGGTGCCGGTTTCGGTCGACAATGCCGCGAAGATCGTGATGTCGCTGGGCCTTCTGCGACCGGAAGAGGAAGATCCGAAAAAGGCCGCGATCGCCGCCGCCGAGAAGCTTTCACCCCCGCGCCGCCGCAAGACGGATTGGCCCGAAGGCGAGCCTCCCCGGCTCACCCCGCCTTCATGAGGCGGATCGCCTCGTCGCGCCCGAAAAGATAGAGCAGCATCCGCAAGGCCTTGCCACGCGGGCTGACGAGATCGGCATCCCGCGACATGGCGAGAACCGCATCGTCGCGCGCCATTTTCAGAAGATCCTGATGAAGATCGAGTCTTGCGATGCGAAAGCCGGGCATGCCGGATTGGCGCGTGCCGAGCACATCGCCTTCCCCCCTGAGGCGCAGGTCCTCCTCGGCGATACGAAATCCGTCCTCGCTCTGGCGCAGGATTTCCAGGCGCGCCCGCGCGGTTTCGGAAAGGGGGCCGCGATAAAGCAGGATCGCGTTGGATTTTTCCGCTCCGCGCCCGACCCGCCCGCGCAACTGGTGGAGCTGGGCGAGGCCGAAGCGCTGCGCTTCCTCGATCACCATGATCGAGGCTTCGGGCACATCCATGCCGACCTCGATCACCGTGGTCGCGACGAGAATGGCGATCTCTCCCGCGGCGAAACGGCGGATGGCGGCGTCTTTTTCCGCGCCCGCCATCTTGCCATGCACGAGTCCGACCTTGCCGGGAAAATGCTTGTCGAGATCCGCGAAGCGTTCCTCGGCGGCGGCGAGGTCGAGCTTCTCGCTTTCTCCCACCAGCGGACAGACCCAGTAGACCCGCGCGCCGGTGGTAATCGCGCGGCCGATCCCGGCGACGATCTCCCCGATGCGCTCCTGATTGACGAGGCGCGTATCGACGGGCTTTCGCCCCGGCGGCTTTTCGTCGAGCACGGAAACATCGAGATCGCCGAAATAGGAGAGAACAAGCGTGCGCGGAATCGGCGTCGCCGTCATGACCAGAAGATCGACGAGATCGCCCTTGCGCGCCAGCGCAAGGCGCTGCTCGACACCAAAACGATGCTGCTCGTCCACCACCGCCAGCGCGAGATTCTTGAAAACCACGCTGTCCTGAAACAGCGCATGGGTGCCGATCGCGATGTCGATCTCGCCCGCCGCGAGTTTGTCGAGCATGCCGTTGCGCTCCGCCGCGCCCGCGCGCCCGGTCAGGAGCCCCACGCGCATGCCGGCGGCTTCCGCCAGCGGGGCGATACGCAGGAAATGCTGGCGGGCGAGGATGTCCGTCGGTGCCATCATCGCCGCCTGCGCGCCGGCCTCGACGGCAATCGCCATGGCGAGGAGCGCGACCAAGGTCTTGCCCGCGCCGACATCGCCCTGAAGCAGCCGCAACATGCGTTCCGGCGCTGCGAGATCTTTCTCGATCTCGCCCAGCGCGCGTGTTTGCGCGCCCGTCGGCGTGAAGGGCAGGGCAGCGAGAATTTTCGCGCGCAGGCGGCCATCGCCGACCAGGGCGCGCCCGCGCGGCCCGCGCTGCTCGGCGCGTACAAGCTGGAGTGCAAGCTGGCCCGCGAGCAATTCGTCATAGGCAAGGCGGCGATAGGCGACGGATTCCGCCCCGAAATCCGCCTTGTCCTGCGGTCTATGCAGGTCGGCGAGCGCCTCGACGAAACCGGGCCATTTCTGGCGGGCGAGGAGGCTTGCATCCTGCCATTCGGGCAGGGCACGAAGCCGCTCCAGCGCCGAGGCGGCGGCGAGATTGACGCGCCGATGCGTGAGCCCTTCGGTGAGCGGATAGAGCGGTTCGAGTGTCTCGCTTTCCTCGAATTTGGCCGGAGGAAGGATGCGATCCGGGTGGACCATCTGGCGCATCCCGTCGAAGAGTTCCATCTTGCCGGAGATGACGCGCGTCGCGCCGAGGGGCAGCATCTGTTCGAGCTGAGCCTTGGGAAGACGGAAGAAGACCAGCGTCACGTCGCCGGTCTCGTCGCCGACGATGACGCGATGCGGCGCGCTGGCACGGCCCGGCGGCGCCGGCTTATGGGCTTCCACCGTTACTTTCAGCGTCACGATCCCTTCCGTCGGCGCGGCGACGATGGAGGGCGACAATGCGCGATCGACAAGATCAATGGGCAGGTGGAGCAGGAGATCGATCAGCCGCGCCGGTTCTGGCGCGCGCCCGGTGAGCGTATCGAAAAGGGACGCCAGCTTCGGCCCGATTCCGGGCAGGGTCGTGACCGGCGCGAAGAAGGGATCGAGTTCCGTAGGGCGCATGGGGGAGGATTATCACTCTTCGCGCGAGGGAGGCGAGGGGAAAGCGCGGACGAAAGCGGATTGGGCTTGACTTCGCGCCCCCACCGCCCTTTTTCCCCAGAACGCGTGCCGCAGCCAACGCGGTTCCTGATGCCGCCCCGGAGTCCTCCATGACCGGCCTTTCCCGCTCGAGCGCGGATCTCGATCCGCGCCGGAAACGTCTCCTGTTCCGCGCCTGGCACCGGGGCACCCGCGAGATGGACCTTCTGATGGGGCGCTATGCCGAGAGCGTGGTCGATACGCTTGATGAAGCCAATCTCGCCGCTTTCGAGGCGATGATCGATCTTTCCGACCACGATCTCTTCGCCTGGCTCACCGGCGCGATTCCGGTTCCTGCCGAGCAGGATACGCCGCTTTTTCGCGCCTTCCGCCAGTTTCACGATCACCTCAAGCCGCTCGATCTCTGACCCATGCTTTTTGCTCCGCTCGCGCTTGCCGGCCTCGAGAACGCGCTGACCAGATCGGAACCCGCCCTTGTCGGGGATGTCGCGGATGGCGCGGTGGCGCTCGCGCTGGCTGAAATCGCCCGGCTGCGCTTCGCGAAGGGCGTTGAAGCGCCCGCGCTCGCGGTTTTCATCGCACGGGACGGGTTGAGGCAGGCGGAAATCCTCGGTGCGCTCGCGGCTTTCGCGCCGGAAATCGAGGCGCTCTCGCTGCCGGCCTGGGATTGCCTGCCCTATGACCGCGCTTCGCCCAATCCGGCGACGGTGGCGCGGCGCATGGAGAGTCTCGCGCGGCTGGTGCGCTCGCGTGGCGGGGCGCGTCCGCGCGTGCTGGTGACGAGCGTCAATGCCGTCTTGCAGAAATTGCCGCCGGCTGCTTTCGTGGCGCGGCAGAGCTTTTCCTGCGCGCCGGGCAATGCGCTCGATCTCGACGATATCGCCCGCTGGCTTGAGGCCAACGGCTATCAGCGCGGTTCGACCGTGCGCGATGTCGGCGAATACGCGACGCGCGGGGGCATCGTCGATCTTTTCCCGCCGGGCTTCGCTGATCCGGTTCGTCTCGATTTCTTTGGCGATACGCTCGAATCCATCCGCGCCTTCGATCCCGAGACGCAGCGTTCCCAGGCGCAGTTGCGTGCGCTCGATCTGGTGCCGATGAGCGAATTCCAGCTCACCACCGAGACCATCAAGCGCTTCCGGCAGGGCTATCTCGCCGAATTCGGTGCCAGCATCCGGGGGGATACGCTTTACGAGCATGTCAGCGAGGGGCGCCGGCATGTCGGCATGGAGCATTGGCTGCCGCTGTTTCATGCGGGGCTCGACACACTCGAAGCCTATCTGCCCGGCACGGCGCTGATCCTCGACGCGCAGGCCGATGCCGCAATCGAGGAGCGCTTCACACAGATCGCGGATTATTATGACGCCCGCAAGAGCGCGGTGGAGGATGGCGCCGGCGGCGTGCCCTATCGCCCGCTCAAACCCGAGGCGCTCTACCTGACACGCGCGCAATGGACGGCATGGCGGGCGAAGGCAATCGAGTTCTCGCCTTTCGCTCTCGCGCCGGGGGGGAGCCGCATCGTCGTTTCCGCCGGCGCGCACAAGGGACGCGGTTTCGCGCCTGAACGTGCTGACCCCAAGGCGAATGTGTTCGAGGCAGCTTCCTTGCACGCCCGCGCGCTGATGAGGGAAGGGCGCCGCATCGTCTTCAGCGCGGCGAGCGAGGGCGCGCGCGACCGCCTCGGTCATGTTCTCGCCGATCACGGGTTGAAAGCGCAGCGCGCGCTCCGCTCGCTCAACGAGCTTGATCAGCTCGCCGAGGGTGAAATCGGCCTGATCACGCTCGCGCTTCAGGAAGGTTTCGAGACCGACCAGCTTGCGCTGCTCTCCGAGGAGGATCTGCTCGGCGAAAGGCTCACCCGCCCCAAACGCGCGAAAAAGCGCGCCAAGGATTTCATCACGGAGCTGACCAGCCTCAAGGCCGGCGATATCGTGGTCCATGCGGATCACGGGATCGGGCGTTTCGTGGCGCTGAAAACGATCAGCGCGGCGGGCGCGCCGCATGATTGCCTCGAAATTCATTATGCCGGGGGCGACAAGCTTTTCCTCCCCGTCGAGAATATCGAGCTTCTGACCCGTTACGGCTCGGAGGAGACCGAGGCGACCCTCGATCGGCTGGGCGGTGGCGCCTGGCAGGCGCGCAAGGCCAAGCTCAAGGCGCGCATCCGCGACATGGCGCGCGCCTTGATCAAGATCGCGGCGCAGCGCCTGACGCGCGAGGCACCCAAACTCACCCCGCCCGAAAGCGCCTATGAGGAATTCGTCGCGCGCTTTCCCTTCGACGAGACCGAGGACCAGCAGGGCGCGATCGACGCCGTGCTCGAGGATCTCGCCTCCGGGCGGCCGATGGATCGGCTGGTTTGTGGCGATGTCGGCTTCGGCAAGACCGAGGTCGCGCTGCGCGCCGCTTTCGTCACCGCCATGAGCGGCAAGCAGGTCGCGGTCATCGTGCCGACGACCCTGCTCGCGCGTCAGCATTTCCGCACGTTCCAGAACCGCTTCCAGGGCGTGCCGCTACGCATGGCGCAGGCGTCGCGGCTGGTTTCCGCCGCGGACCTGAAGAAGACCCGCGAGGAAATGGCCAACGGCACGCTCGATATCGTGGTCGGCACCCATGCCTTGCTTGGGAAAGGCAATCATTTCAAGGATCTCGGCCTTGTCATCATCGACGAGGAGCAGCATTTCGGCGTCGCGCACAAGGAGCGGCTGAAGGAACTGCGCGCCGAGGTGCATGTGCTGACCCTTTCCGCGACGCCAATCCCGCGCACGCTTCAGCTCGCGATGACCGGTGTGCGCGAACTCTCGATCATCGCGACGGCGCCGGTGGATCGGCTCGCCGTGCGCAGCTTCGTCGCGCCCTTCGATCCGCTGGTGGTGCGCGAGGCGCTTCTGCGCGAACGCTATCGCGGCGGGCAGAGTTTTTATGTCGTGCCGCGCATCGACGATCTCGCCGAGGTCAAGGCTTTCCTCGACAAGAACGTGCCGGAAGTGCGCGTCGGGATAGGCCATGGCCAGATGGCGGCTTCCGATCTTGAACAGGTCATGGGCGATTTCTACGACGGCAAGTTCGACGTCCTGCTCTCGACGACCATCGTGGAAAGCGGCCTCGATATCCCCACCGCCAATACGCTGATCATCCATCGCGCCGACATGTTCGGCCTTGCCCAGCTCTACCAGCTGCGCGGGCGCGTGGGGCGCGCCAAGACCCGCGCCTACGCGCTTTTCACCCTGCCGGTGAACCGCCAGATCACGCTGAATGCCGAGCGGCGGCTCAAGGTGCTGCAATCGCTCGATACTTTGGGCGCGGGCTTCCAGCTCGCCAGCCACGATCTCGATATCCGCGGCGCCGGCAACCTTCTGGGCGACGAGCAATCCGGCCATATCAAGGAGGTCGGGTACGAGCTCTACCAGCAGATGCTGGAGGAGGCCGTCGCCGCGCTCAAGGCCGGCATCGAATTACCGGAGGAGGAGGCGTGGTCGCCGACCATCGCGCTCGGCACGCCGGTGCTCATCCCCGAGAGCTATATTCCCGATCTCGATCTGCGCATGGGGCTCTATCGCCGGCTCAGCCAGTTCGAGGAGGAAAGCGAGATCGAGGGGTTCGCCGCCGAACTCATCGACCGTTTCGGCCCGCTGCCGCCGGAGATCGGTCAGCTCATGAAAATCGTCGGCATCAAGCTTTTGTGCCGGCGCGCCCATGTCGACAAGGTCGATGCCGGGCCGAAGGGCATCATCATCGGCTTTCGCAACAATGCCTTCGCCAATCCAAACGGGCTGGTGAAATACGTGACCGAGAAGGGGCCGACGGCGAAGGTGCGCCCCGATATGAAGATCGTCTTCGCCGGGGCTTTCGAGGATCCGGCCTCGCGCCTTGAGGCCACGCGCAAACTCATGCGCGATATCGCCGCGATCGCTGCCAAGCGCGGCTGAGGGATCAGGCCGCGCGGCCGGCTTCCGTCTTGGAGCGGCGGATGATTTTTGCCGCACAGAAGCCGGTCCAGCGTGCCTCTTCCGGCGCCTGGGCATGCCATTCCAGCATGGCGCGATTCTCGGGCAGAACGCTGTCCATCGGGTGCGCATAGAGGTGGGGAAGCGTGAGCTTGCCATCTGCCGGCCATTTCAGCGTGGTCATCATGCCGGCCTCGTCGAAATCAACGACAAGGCTCGCGGGCAGCGGACCTGCGGCCAGGATTGTGGCATCGGGGGCAATCGTGCGGGCGAGGGCGAGAATCCCGGCATGATTGCCGAGCGCACCCGCCCCGAGCGAGTCGCCGCGAAGCTGCGCGACGAAATGATCGGGCGCGTAGAGGAAAGCCGTTGGCTCCTCGGCGACGATCCTTGCAAGCGTCGCGGTGTCGTAGGGCCCCGCGAGGCGCACGCTCGCGCCCGCATGGAGCGGCAGGACAAGGCTCGCGGCGAGGGATATCGCGGCGCCGGGCTGCATCAGCGAAATGAGCCCGCGCCGTCCGTCCAGCCGCATCACGCTCGAAAGGGCCAGCGCTTCCGCGACAAGCTGCGCCTCGGAGCGGATCACCGCATTGACGCTGCCCTTCTCGCGGGTGAAGGTCACCAGGGCTTCCATGCCCTGATGCCGCTCCGCCGGCACCATCGGCATGATATCTTCCTCCGACCAGCCTTCGAGCGAGACGATCCCGTCGGGCAGGTCGAAGCCGAAGCCGGCAACCGCGCGCACATGCATCACCTTCGCGGCGATCTGCCTCGCCTTGTCGCCGATCATGACATCGCCGACACGGTTCATGGTCAGGATCATCGAGGCATTGGCGCGTTCGGCCGCCGCGCGCAGCATGTCGATCCGCTCGTCGACGGGCGCGATGGCCGGCGTCGCGCCCGCCATGTGGCAGGCGAGCACGGCCAGCGGCAGTTCGACGCAATTGGGCAGCAGGATCAGCACGCGCTCGCCCTGTGCGATCCCGAGGGTGCATAGCTGCGCCGCGAGGAATTCCGCGCTTTTGACGAAGGATGCGCTTGTCAGGGTGCGCGGCTCGGTGCCGTTCCAAGTTTCGCGCATGGGGCAATCGCGCAGGAAGGGGCGTGCCGGATGGGCCGAAGCACTCTTGCGCGCGAGGTAGTCCAGCGTCAGCTGGTCCCAGGGCTCAAGAAGCGTTTCATTCGCCGATGCGCGCACGGATTTGCCCTTGGCCCCCGCTTGCGGGGATTTGCCGGTCGTCATGCCTTGCCCCCACGATGATCTGTCGGATCAGCTTTCACCGATTCGGTGCTTTCCAAAAGGTATCATAGACGAGATCATAAGTCGGGAGACGCTCCGGGCGGCGGATATCACGCCAGCGCGCGGTCCATTTCTCGGAAGCGTGGTAGAGCGGCAGCACGTAATGACCGGCGATCAGCAGACGGTCGAGCGCGCGGGCTGCGGCGACGAAATCCTCGCGGCTGCGCGCGGCGAGCAGTGCCTCGAGCGCGCGGTCCACCGCCTTCGAGCGCACGCCCGCGCGGTTGAAGGTGCCTTCGGCATCCGCCGCGCGGGTCGACCAGCGATTGAGCTGCTCCTGGCCCGGTGAAGCGCCGACCGGATAATTCTCGATGATCGTGTCGAATTCGAACTTGCGAAGCCGCGCCCAGTATTGGCTTGAATCGACCAGCCGGATGCTGGGGAAAATGCCCACCTGCCGAAGCTGATCGGCAAAGGCGAGGGCGATACGCTCCTTCTCGCGCGTCAGCACGAGAATTTCGAAGGTGAGTTTCTCGCCGCTCGCCTTGTTGACCATCACGCCGTCGCGGATGACATAACCGGCCTCGCCAAGCAGAGCGACGGCGCGGCGCATCACGGCGCGATCTCGCCCCGAGGCGTCGGTTCTGGGCGGTGTCCAGCTGCCATCACGCACGGAGGCGGGCAGGCGGGCCTCCTCCTCGCCGAGGATCAGCTGTTCGCGCGCGCTGACCGGGTTGGCGCGAAAAGAAAGCTCGCTCTCATCGAAATAGCTCGATGTCCGGCGATAGATGCCGGCGAAAAGCCGGGCATTCATCCACTCGAAATCGAAGAGGTGGAGCATGGCCTCGCGCAGGCGGATATCGGCGAAGACAGGGCGGCGGGTGTTGAAGATGAAGCCGGACATGCCCTTCGGGGCCCGGATCGGCAACGGATCGAGCACGATTTGCCCTTCGGTGACGGCGGGAAAGGCATAGCCCTCGCGCCATTTGGCGGGATCCGCTTCCTCGCGGTAGTCGATGCTCCCGGTCTTGAACGCTTCGAACATCGTGTTGGAATCGCGAAAGAAATCGAGCGTGATCGTGTCGAAGTTGTAAAACCCGCGATGCACCGGCAGGTCCTTCGCCCAGTAATCCTCGCGGCGGCGCAGGGTGAGCCGGTTTCCGGGGTCCACGCTCTCGAGCAGGTAGGGACCCGAACCGGTGAAGGCCGTGTAGCCCATATTCTCGAATTTTTCCGGGTCCGTCGCGTGTGCCGGCAGGACGGGCATCAGGCCGAGAATCAGCGGTAATTCGCGGTCCGAGGCGTTTTTGAAGGTGAAGCGGATCGTCATCGCGTCGCGAAGCTCGACCTTCTCGACCTTCAGTGCATTGGCGCGGTAATTCGGGCGGCCCCGCGTGGTAAAGAGGTTCCAAGAGAACAGCACGTCCTTGGCGCTTACCGGCTTGCCATCCGAGAAACGTGCCTTCGGGTTGATGCGGAACTCCACGAAGCGCCTGTCGTCTGGCACTGCGATTGTCTCGGCAAGAAGCCCGTAGAGGGTGAACGGCTCATCCTGCGAGCGCATCATCAAGGGCTGGACGATATAGGGAACCATGGCAGCCGGGGCATTCCCCTTGATCGCCATGGAGTTGAGGGCGTCGAAGGAACCAAAAATCGCGACGCGGAATGCGCCGCCCTTGGGTGCGTCCGGGTTGGCATGGGGGAAATGCGCGAAATCCGGCGGCAGCGCGGGCTCACCATGCATCGCGATGGCATGGCGGTGGGGCGCCTCGTCCGGCACCTGAGCCTGCGTGACGGAGAGGGATATCAACATCCCGGCGATGAACAGGGCGAATCGATTGCAGATCATGGCGAAAGCATAACGGGAGAGGCGCGTTGGGGCCACGCTTCAGCCGCAATCACACGCGAAGCCCATGTTTCCGCATATCCTCCTTTGGGAAGGCTTGCGGAATGCGTAAAAAGACGCTTAGAGGAAGCGGAATCGGCCTTCTCGGCCGCTATGAGGATCAAGGCATGAATTCGCAGATCACGAAGGCAAAACTCGGCGCCGTCCTGGCGGGGCTCGTGCTTTCCACCGGGCTGGCCTTCGCGCAAGGCGCGCCGAAACCCGCACCGGCTCCGGCCGCCCCCGCCGCGCCGGCTCAGCCGCAGGGCATCAAGGTGCCGCTCAAGGCCGCGCCGGAGCAGAATGACTGGCTCAAGGTCTGCGACGAAGACCCGACGATCAAGAAGGTCCTCTGCTACACGACGCGCGACTTCGTGGCGGAGAACAACCAGCCCGTGATGGCTGTCGCGATCTATGCCGTGAAGGACGATACGCGCCGCTTCGCCCGTCTTCTCGTGCCGCTGACCTTCCTGATCCCGCCGGGGATCCGCATGTCCGCGGAGGGCATGACGCCGGTGAACGCCAAGTTCCAGATCTGCCTGCCGCAGGGCTGCTTTGTCGAGGGCGAGCTCAACGAGGCGTCGATCACGACGCTGAAGAAGGGCGCCACCTTGCGCATCGACATGCAGAACCAGCTCGGCCAGGAAGTGAATTTCGAAGTGCCGCTCGCCGGTTTCGCCAAAGCCTATGACAGCGCCGGTATCAGCCAGGAACAGCTGATCAAGATGCAGCAGGGCGAGCAGCCGCAGCAGGGGGGCGCGCCGGCCGCTGGTGCGGATGACCTGAAGAAAAAGGGCGAGGAATTGCTCAAGCAGCGCCAGCAGACCCCGCCGAAGCAGTAAACTTGCTCAGGCCCTAGAAAACATGAAATCCGGCGAAAGCCGGATTTTTTGTTTGGCAGGAATGGATGGAACAAGATCGCGGAGGCGAAAATGCCGCCTCCCCGCGCTAGTTCAAAATCGCACCGCGCTTGATCGCGAATTGCCCGCGAGTCGCGGGCTCGAACATCTCGTCAATCTGCGGATGCCTCAGCGGCTGGCCGGATTCGTCGGGGAGCAGGTTTTGTTCCGAAACATAGGCGACATACTCATTCTCCTCGTTCTCGGCGAAGAGATGGTAGAAGGGTTGGTCCTTGCTCGGGCGCATATCCTCGGGAATGGACAGCCACCATTCCTCGGTATTCGCAAATTCGGGGTCAACATCGAAAATGACCCCGCGGAAAGGGAATCTGCGGTGTCTGACGACCTGACCGATGGTGAATTTTGCTTGTCGCTGTTTCATGTCTCGCCTCGGTAGCGAGGAAAATAGTCAGTTTTTGACGCTTCACAAGTTGCACAGAATACTTAGACCTCTTTTATTTCTGCCACCTGCGGTGTCCCCACATCCATTGGGCAGGGGCTTCGCGGATGAAGGATTCAAATTGTGCCTGAATCGCCGCCACGATCGCGCGGATATCGGCGTCGCGATCCGCGCTGTGCGGAACCGGAATTTCAACGCTCCTCACCCGGAAGGTCGCGCCGCTTTCGCGCAGGACGGCGCCTGCAAAAAGCGGAACGCCTCGCATGCGCGCAACAAGTGCGGGAAAGGCCGTGGAGGGCGCCATCTGTCCGAAAAACGGCACGGCAATGCCGGTGAGATCGCGCAGATCGGCCATGATCGTGACGGTCCCTCCGCCGGCGACGAGCTTCAGAATTGTCCGGGCCGTGTCATGCCCCTTGGAATGCAGGCCGAGCGCATAAAAGGGCGTGCGGAAGGCCGCGGCCTTCCTTTCGGTGAACGGGTTCTGGAGCTTCTGGTAGATTCCGGCCACGGGCAGGCCCAGTGAATCGAGGAGCGGCGCTGCCAGCTCCCAATTGCCCTGATGAAGCGAGACAAAGACCGCGCCGCCCGCGCGCGCTTTTTCGACCGCAAGGCGGGTATCCTCGTCGATCTCGAAACGGGCGCGATCCTTGACCAGCGCGGCGATATGGAAACTTTCGGCCATGGTACGGCCGAGATTGTCCCACATCGCGTCGAGTTGGCGCGCGATCGTGGCTTCATCGAGATCCGGGAAGGCCATGCGCATCTGCGCCCCGGCGCGCGCATGGCGCTTGTTGAGGGGCGCGATCCGCCGCCACAGCGCGCCTGAAAGCGCGCTTGCCCTGTCCGGCCCGAGAAGGCGTACGAGCCCGGCCAGCATATCGAATCCGAGCGCTTCCGCGTGAAAGCGAATCCGGCGGGCAAGAGGGAGAGGGCGGTTGGACAATCGGGTTCCTGGAGAATGCGAACGGAAGGGAATGCGATGCGGGAGGCCCGAACCGGATTTGACCCGCTTTGATAAGCTGCTACGAAAGCTTCTTTCCGATGATCGCCCGGCTCGTCAAGCGGCCGGTTGCCAGCCCCGTTTACAGATGAGCCCGGTCCTTACGCTCGCCTTTCCCTTTTTCGGCCTCATCCTGCTCGGTTTCGCCTGCGGGCGCCTGATGAAGATCGAGGAAAGCGGCCTGGCCTGGATGAATTTCTTCATCGTCTATGTCGCCTTGCCGCCGCTCTTCTTCAAGCTGATCGGGGCGACGCCGATCGAGGAGTTGAGTAACGGGCGCTTTATCCTCATCACCACGCTCTCGACCTATCTCGTTTTCGTGCTCTCGTTGGGGATCGGGCTTGTCGCCTCGCGTGGCAATCTCAAGGAAGCGACCATCCAGGGCGTCTTCGGCGCCTATTCGAATGTCGGCTATATGGGCCCCGGCCTGACGCTGGCCGCGCTCGGACCGGGCTCCGCGGTGCCGACCGCGCTGATCTTCGTGTTCGATTCCGTGCTGCTGTTCACGCTGGTTCCGTTCCTGATGGCCCTGGGCGGAACCGAGCGCATTCCGCTATGGACGACGGCGAAGCTGGTGCTCCGGCGCATCCTGACGCATCCGTTCAATGTCGCGACGGCGGCGGGTGTCGCCGCGGCCTATTTCAAATGGCAGCCGCCAACCGCCATCGATACAATGCTGGTGCTGCTGAAGGGGGCCGCGGCGCCCGTGGCCTTGTTCGCGCTCGGCGTCACGGTGGCCCTGCGACCGCTGACGCGCGCGCCGGCGGAAATGCCGGCGCATCTCTTCATCAAGCTGATCCTGCATCCCACGCTGGTTTTCGTTCTGCTCAGCCTCACCGGCGGCTTCGAGCGTGTCTGGATCCTGACCGCCACGCTGATGGCGGCGCTGCCGCCCGCGCTCAATGTCTATGTCATGGCGCGGCAATACGAGACCTATGTGCAGCGCGCCTCTTCCGGCGTGCTGGTGGGAACGCTGGTCTCGATCGTGACCGTGACCGGCCTGCTCTGGCTTATCGCCGAGAACCGGCTGCCCGTGCTGTAGCCTTTGTCTCAGCTCGCGGCTTTCGCGCCGAAAGGCGGGTTCCAGCCGCCGACCCGCATGGCGAGCCGGCGCAGCGGCGAAATCGAACGCAAGGCTCCCAACCCGACAGCGCGGGCGAGATCGAGCGGCAGCCGGTCCGCGATCAAGGCGGAATTGAGGATATCCACCCCTGCCGAGCGCATCTCGACATCAACCCGGCGATCGCGGGCATAGAGGGGGAGGGCGCTTTCCAGCGCGTGTCCCTCCGCTTTCGCGGCGCCAAGTCGTGCAACGAGCGCCTCGACATCCTTGAGTCCGAGGTTGAGGCCCTGCGCGCCGATGGGCGGAAACGCATGCGCCGCTTCCCCTACAAGCGCGACCCTATCCGCAACCAGCTTGTCCGCCACCAGCTTCTGAAGTGGCACGGCGGCGATCGGCCCCTCGATCTCGAGCGTGCCGAGCGCGCCTGTGGAGCGCCGCATGATCGCCTCGGCGAAGGCCTCGCGGGAAAGGGCGAGCATCGCCTCGGCTTTTTCGGGCTTCATGATCCAGACAAGGGCGCTGGTATGATCGCCGACGGGGACGAAGGTGAAGGGCCCTTCGCGGGTATGGAATTCGAGGCTGACATCCTCGTGGTCGCGGGTGTGGCGCAGACGGCAGGTGATCGCGGCCTGGGGATAGGGTTTTATCCGCACGCCGATTCCCGCCGCCTCGCGCACCCGCGATTTCTGGCCGTCGGCCCCTACGAGGATGCGGGTTTCGAGCATGGTGCCATCCGACAGCCGGACGCTCATTCCATCCTGATGCGTCTCGAATCCCGCGACGAAAGCGGAGGAAACGGCGAGCCCCGGCGTGACGCGGGCAGCTTTCGCCATCTCCTCGACGATCTTCGCATTGGGAATGTTCCAGCCGAAAGCTTCCTGACCCAGCTCCACCGCGCGAAAAGTGGTGGTCGGCGCCCGGACGAGCGCGCCGGTGATGTCGATCAGGCGGATCGCGCGCAGCGGCGCGCCATGCGCCTTGAGCGCCTGGGCGATGTCGAGGCGATCGAGAAAGGCGAGGCTCGATTCGAACAGCGCGGCAGAGCGTCCGTCATCGCGCGGGGCATCCGGTACGCCCAGAACAAGCGTATCGAGACCGTTGCGCGCGAGCCCTATGGCTGTCGCGAGGCCCGCAGCCCCGCCTCCGACCACGATTACATCATGCTGAACCGGCATTGCATGCTTCCCGCTGCTGCTTTGCCGCCATCAAAGCCGTAAAAGCGGCTTTGGCAAGGGGATGGATCAAGGGCGCGCGGGGGGCAGCCTGAAAGAGCTGTGGTTGACCCCTTGCCTGAGGATCGAAAGGCTTGCATGACAAGGGCCAGATGTCGATGATGATCCTGACGCAACATCGCCACCAAAGGATATGCCGGGCCTAGACCGCCCGAAAGCGCGCGCTCATGACGGCCACGATCCGCAATACCGAACCCGGTGGATTTCCTCCCCCCGGAACAAGACCAATGGGCGAGGCCCATCCTCCCTGGATTGTGGAAGCGTGATGGCGCCCTTCATCGCGCTCGAGGGAATCACCAAGCGCTATGGCGCGCTGGTGGCGAATGCCGCGATCGACCTCGAGATCGAGGCCGGGGAGATCCACGCCCTGCTCGGCGAGAACGGCGCCGGCAAATCCACGCTCATGAAAGTTCTCTACGGGCTGATCGCGCCGGATGTCGGCACGATCCGCATCGAGGGAAAGCCGGTGGCGCTGTCATCGCCCAAAGCGGCGCGCGCGCATGGCATCGGCATGGTGTTCCAGCATTTCTCGCTTTTCGAGGATTTCACCGCGCTTGAGAATATCGCCATCCCGCTCGAGGGCGAAGTGGCTGGCGCCGATCTGCGCCGGCGGGTAACCGAGAAGGCCGCGCATTTCGGACTGGCGATCGAACTCGATCGGCCCGTGCATACGCTCTCCGCCGGCGAGCGCCAGCGCATCGAGATCCTGCGCGCGCTGATGCAGGCGCCGCGCCTGCTGATCCTCGACGAACCGACTTCCGTGCTCACGCCGCAGGAGGCCGAGGCGCTTTTCGTCACGCTCGAGCTTTTGAGCGCGGAGGGCATGGCGATCCTCTTCATCAGCCACAAGCTCGAGGAGGTGCGCCGCCTGTGCTCGCGCGCGACCATCCTGCGCGCGGGGCGGGTTGTCGGCGAGGCAGACCCGCGCAACCTCTCTGCCGCAGAGCTCGCCCGGCTGATGATGGGCGAAGGCGTGGCCGATCTCGCGCGCGAAGATCGCGAGATCGGTCAGGAGGCGGCCCTGGCTGTTACGCGGCTCAACACCACGCCCGACACGGTTCACGGCGTAACCCTTCGCGATATTGATCTCGTCGTGCGCAAGGGCGAGATCGTGGCGGTGGCCGGAATTGCCGGAAACGGACAGAGCGAGCTTTACGCCGCGATTTCCGGCGAGGGTGGCAAGGTGCAGGCGGGCGCCATCTGCCTGCTCGGCGAGGATGTGACCCGCAAGGACATCAATGCGCGCCGCCGTCTCGGCGCCGCCTTCGTGCCCGAGGCGCGGCTGGGGCAGGCGACGTTGCCGCAGGCCGTGCTTTCCGACAACGTGATCCTGTCCTGGCACGCGACCGAACAGATCGGTGCACCATTCCTTGATCGCAGCCGGCTGGCGGATGCCGCTCGCGGGATCGTCGAACGGTTTGATGTCCGGGTGCCGGAGGCCGATCCGGCGGCGATGCAGCTCTCGGGCGGCAATCTGCAGAAATTCATCGTCGGGCGTGAAATCCTGCGGGGGCCGCAGCTGCTGGTGATCGACCAACCGAGCTGGGGGGTCGATGCGCGCGCGGCGGCCAATATCCGCCAGAACCTGCTCGCGCTTGCGAAGGATGGCGCCGGGGTATTGGTGATCACCCAGGATCTCGACGAGGCGCTCGAACTCGCCGATACGATCGTCGTGATGAACGAGGGGCGTTCGAGCGCGCCGCTCGCCGCGCGCGATGCCAGCCGCGAACGGATCGGGCTGCTGATGTCCGGGCAGGAGCAGGACGCATGAGAATTTCCGTCGCGCTCGAGCGTCGCGCCACCATCTCCTGGTCCCGGCGCCTGCTCACGCCCTTCGCGGCGCTCGCCACCGCTTTGGCCATCGGCGCGATCATCGTCGCGATCATGGGCAAATCGCCGCTCGCGGCCCTGCGTGTCTTCGTGCTCGATCCGCTGACGGATCCCTGGGCCTTGCAGGAAGTTCTGCTCAAGGCCACGCCGCTGCTGCTGATCGCGGTCGGGCTTCTTTTCTGTTTCCGCGCGAGCCGGTGGAATATCGGCGCCGAGGGGCAGTTCCTCGTGGGCGGACTGTGCGGCGGCGGCGTCGCGATCCTCACGCATGGCATGAGCGGGGCATGGATCCTTCCCGCCATGCTGATCGCGGGCGCGCTGGGCGGGCTTCTCTATGCCGCCATTCCGGCCGTGCTGCGCAACCGGCTGGGCATTTCGGAAATCCTCACCAGCCTGATGCTGGTCTATATCGCCGAATTGCTGCTCGATTATCTCGTGCGCGGCCCGTGGCGAGACCCGAAAGGGTTCAATTTCCCGCAATCCGTCGCCTTTTCGGATTCCGCGATCCTGAGCCCGCTTCTGGGCGGCGGGCGTATCCATGCCGGTTTCATCCTGGCCCTGATCGCATTGGGGATCGCCGTTATCCTGTTCCGCCGCACCCTGTTCGGCTTTGCCGTCTCGGCAAGCGGGGAGGCGCCGGCGGCCGCGAATTTCGCCGGGTTCAACGAGAAACGGATCACGCTGATCGTCTTCGCGATTTCCGGCGCGCTGGCGGGGTTGGCCGGCATCGTCGAAGTGGCGGGGCAGGTGCAGCAGCTCAGGCCCGGCCTTGGACAGGGCCTCGGCTTCACGGCGATCATCGTTGCCTTTCTTGGCCGGCTGAGCCCGATCGGCGCGGGGTTCTCCGCTCTGGTCATCGCAATCCTTCTCATCGGGGCGGAAAGCGCGCAGGTCGTGCTGAAACTGCCTTTCGATCTCACGCGCTTCTTCATGGGGCTGCTTCTGATCTGCGTGCTGGTCGGAGAGAGTCTCGAGCGCTACCGCATCGTCATCCGGCGCAAGGAGGGCTGAGGCATGCTTGAACTGGCGCCGTTCATCATCGCCACCATTCTCACCGCCGCCACGCCGCTGCTGATCGCGGCGCTGGGCGAGCATGTCGTCGAGCGCGCGGGCGTGCTCAATCTCGGCGTCGAGGGAATGATGATCACCGGGGCGGCGAGCGGTTTCGCCGCGGCTGTCCTGCTCGATTCCAGCATCGCCGGGCTCGCGGCGGGCGCCGTTGCCGGCATGGCGCTGGCGGCGTTTTTCGCTCTTCTCGTTGTCTATCTCGCGACCAATCAGGTTGCGACGGGCCTCGCGCTCACCATTCTCGGCCTCGGACTCGCGGGGCTGATCGGGCAGAATTTCGTCGGCCAGCCGCGCGCGCCGATACCGCCGATCGAGATCCCCCTGCTCAAGGATATTCCCTTGCTCGGCAAGGCGATTTTCACGGGGGACCCGGTCTTCTACCTCTCGCTCCTCCTGCTGGCGGGGACGGCTTACGGGCTCAACCGGACGCGGTTCGGCCTTCTGTTGCGCGCGGTGGGCGAGAACCACGCTTCCGCCCATGCGATCGGGCTGCCGGTCCGGCGCATCCGCTTTCTCGCGATTCTCTTCGGCGGGCTGCTGGCGGGGCTGGCGGGTGCCTATCTCTCGCTGATCTACACGCGCTTCTGGTCGCCCGGCATGAGCGCGGGGCGCGGCTGGATCGCGCTGGCGTTGGTCGTCTTCGCGGCGGGGCATGTCTGGCGGCTGGTGCTCGGCGCCTATCTGTTCGGCGCGATCACGGTTGCGCAGCTTCATGCGCAGGCCGGCGCGATCGCGCTTCCATCGCAGCTGCTTTCGGCATTACCCTATGTGATGACGATCGGCGCGCTTGTGGTGCTCTCGCTTTCAGGCAGAAAGGGCGCCGGTGCGGCTGGCTCGCTCGGCCAGCCTTTCGTGCCCGAACGATAGCGTCTTTTACACGCGATCCGTCCCGCGCGGCGTGGCGCGGACGGATCCCTTCCATCCACGCGAGAAACGGGGGGAGCAATGTCTCGTACCATTACCCTGAGCGCACTCGCGCTCACCTGCACGCTGGCCCTGCCGGCGATGGCGCAGGAAAAGCTCAAGATCGGCTTCATCTATGTCGGGCCGGTCGGAGATTTCGGCTGGTCTTATCAGCATGATCAGGGCCGCAAGGCGATCGAGAAGGCGTTTCCGGGCCGCGTCGAGACCACTTTCATCGAGAATGTGCCCGAAGCCGATTCCGAACGGTCGATCGAGCAACTCGCGCGCACCGGCCACAAGCTGATCTTCACCACTTCCTTCGGCTTCATGGAGCCGACGCTGAAGGTTGCGAAGAAATACCCGGATGTGAAATTCGAGCACGCCACGGGTTTCAAGCGCGACAAGAACGTCGCGACCTATTCCGCGAAGTTCCATGAAGGGCGCTTCATCATCGGCAAGATCGCCGGCAAGCTCACGAAATCGAACACGATCGGCTATGTCGGCGCCATGCCGATCCCGGAAGTGATCGCGGGTATCAACGCCTTCTATCTCGGCGCGAAGAGCGTCAATCCCAACGTCAAGATCAAGATCGCCTGGGCGAATACCTGGTTCGATCCCGGCAAGGAAGGCGATGCGGCCAAGGCGCTGATGGATCAGGGCGCGGATATCCTCACCCAGCACACGGATAGCCCCGCGCCGCTGCAAAAAGCGGCCGAGCGCAATATCTATGCGTTCGGGCAGGCCTCGGACATGACGCTTTTCGCGCCCAAGCACATCCTGACCTCGATCATCGACGATTGGGCGCCCTATTACGTGGAGCGCACCAAGGCGGTTCTCGACGGCAACTGGCAGAGCCAGGACGTTTTCGATGGCCTCGCCAAGGGCAAGGTCAAGATGGGCGCCTATATGAACATGCCCGAGGATGTGAAGAAGCTCGCGCAGGAAACCGAGGCGGCGATCAAGGCAGGCACGGCTGATCCGTTCATGTGCCCGGTCATCGCGCAGGACGGCAAGACTGTGGAATGCAAGGGCGGCAACAAGCTCTCTGACGAGCAGGTTGTCGGCATGATGTTCTACGTGCAGGGCATCGAGGGCACGATCCCGAAATAAGGGGGGCGCCCGGCCTGTTCAGGCAGCCAACAGGCCGGAGCTGTCAGCTCCGGCCCCTCGACATCGAGACAAGGTACACGCCGCCGAGGATGATGAAGCCGGCGGCAATCTCGCGCAGGGTCAGGGTTTCCCCCAGCAGGATCGCCGAAAGGACCAGCGCCCAGACCGGAACGATGTAGCCCAGCATGGCAGCGCGGGTGGGACCGGCGGCGCGAATGATGAACATGAACATCACGATGGGCATCGCGGTCGAAACCAGCCCCAGAAAGAGCACCAGCGGATACTGGGTCCCGAAGGCAGCGAAGCTGCCTGCGCCGGTCGTGAACAGCGCGATCAGGCTTGCGAACAGGCCCGAGAAAACCTGCTGGCCGAGCGCAAGGCGCCGGGGATCCGCAACCGGAAGCCAGCGGACATAGATGTTGGCGAGCGAGTAGCTGACCGCCGTTCCAAGCATCGCCAGGGCCGCAAGCGCCGTCGCACCGCTCCCCGAAAGGCGCGGCCAGACCAGAAGCGCGACTCCGATAATGCCAAGCGCGATCCCCAGAAGCCTGCGCGGCGTGAGCCGCTCATCCGCGAATAGCTGGCTCGCAAGCAAGGCGGTGATCAGGGGGCCGGAGGCCTGGATCATCGAGGCCTGCCCCGCCGGCATGGTCTGGATCGCATAATTCACCAGCACATTGGCAAGCCAGCCGTTCAGCGTCCCAAGCGCGATCCAGTCGAGGATCTCGCGCCGGGAACGCGGGATGATGTCTTCGCCGATCGCCAGGAACCACAGGATCAGCGCGCTGGCGCCGATCAACCCGCGCAAGGCGGCCAGCGTGATCGGCGGGAACGCCCCGTCCAGCATCTTGATCAAGGGGAAGCCCGAGCCCCAGAGCAGGCCGGTAAGGACCATCAAGCCGACAATCGCCAACGGGCTCTTGCCGTTGAGCGATGGAACCGAGGAAGTGGAATTCACGCAAGCACCCCATGGAGGTCATAAGCATCGGCGCGCTCGATTTTCACCGAGACGATATCGCCGGCACGCAGGGGACGACGCGCGGCGACATAAACGGCGCCGTCGATTTCCGGGGCATCCCAGATCGAGCGCCCCTTCGAAACCGTGGGGCCGGGCGCATCGATAATCACCTTGATCCGCTGGCCCACGCGGCGCTGGAGTAGCTTCGCGGAGATCGGCTGCTGATGCGCCATGAAGCGATCGTAGCGGCGCTGCTGCTCCTCGGGCGGAACCGCGGCGAGGCCGAGGTCATTGGCGCTCGCGCCGCGCACCGGCTCGTATTTGAAGGCGCCGACGCGTTCGAGCTTCGCGGCAGAGAGGAAGCCGAGCAACTCCGAAAAATCCTCCTCCGTCTCGCCGGGGAAGCCAACGATGAAGGTCGAACGGATGGCAAGATCCGGCCGGATCTCGCGCCATTTCTCGATGCGCTGGAGGATCTTTTCCGCATGGGCGGGACGGCGCATCGCCTTGAGCACATTCGGCGCGGCATGCTGGAAGGGAATATCGAGATAGGGCAGCACCATGCCGCCGCTATCATGCATCTCGCCCATCAGGGGAATGACGTCATCGACACTCGGATAGGGGTAGACGTAGTGCATGCGCACCCAGATTCCGAGCGTCGCCAGCGCCTTCGAGAGATCGAGGAAGCGGGTACGGTACTCGACATCGTTCCAAACGCTCGGCGCGTATTTGAGATCGACGCCGTAAGCCGAGGTATCCTGGCTGATGACGAGGATTTCCTTCACCCCCGCCTTGACCAGCTTCTCGGCCTCGCGCATCACCTCGGCAAGCGGACGCGAGACGAGATCGCCGCGCAATTTCGGGATGATGCAGAAGGTGCACCGATTGTTGCAACCTTCTGAAATCTTTAGATAAGCATAGTGACGGGGCGTGAGCTTGACCCCCTGTTCCGGCACAAGATCGAGAAACGGGTTCGGGCTCGGTGGCGCGACCTCATGCACCGCCTCCATCACGCTCTCATAGGCTTGCGGGCCGGTGATGGCGGCGACGCCGGGATAGGCCTCGCGGATCTGCTCCGGCTCCGCGCCCATGCAGCCGGTGACGATGACCTTGCCGTTCTCCGCCATGCCCTTGCCGATGGCTTCGAGGCTTTCGGCCTTGGCGCTGTCGAGGAAGCCGCAGGTATTGACGATGACGAGATCCGCCCCCGCGTGGGTTTTCGTCAATTCGTAGCCTTCGGCGCGCAGCTTCGTGATGATGCGCTCGCTGTCGACCAGCGCCTTGGGGCAGCCGAGGGAAACGAAGGAAATCTTCGGGGCGGTTTCGGACATATCAAGCCTTCATGCGCGATGCGGCGCAGATCTCGTAAAAGCGGCTCCTTATGCCCGAAAGCGCGTAATTGGAAAGGAAAAAGAACGGCGCTGGATGCGCCGCCGCGATTTGCCTCCATCACAGCATCAGCACCGAGCCGTCGCTGAAGGAGAGCTGTTCGATTCCGGTCAGGGTGATGCGCCCGTCATAGCTGCCATCGGCAAGCAACTGGCGGATCTCGTGGAGGCGCGTCTCGCTCACGCCGTCCTCGCCGAGAACCATGCCGAAATCCTCGATCGCCCAATCCGACGCCGTGCCTTCGAGCGAGACGATATCGTATCCCTCGCCACCGGCTGCAAGATCGCCGCCCGCGAGATTGTAGAAGAAATCATTCCCTGCCTCACCGAAAAGGCGATCTTCGCCACCGCCATGGAGCGTGTCATTGCCGGCACCGGCATAGAGGAGATCTGTCCCTGCGCCGCCATCAAGAAAATCCGCGCCGTCATCCCCGAAGAGGTAATCATCACCATTCCCGCCGAAAACGGCATCGTCGCCCCCATTGCCGGCCAAAGTATCGTTGCCGTCTTCGCCGATCAGCACATTGGCGCTGCCATCGCCGATCAGCCAATCATCGTAGTGCGAGCCGATCAGGTTCTCGATGGAATTGAAGGTGTCGGTCGCGGCCGCGCCGCCATTCATCGTGGAATCATTGAGCGAAGCAATGGCGCCCTGTGTGGCACGGCCATAGCTCACCCAGTCATTGCCGGTTCCACCGGCGAAAAGATCCGGCCCGTCTCCCGAATAGGTGCCGGCGCCGGTCGAGTAGATGAGATCGTCACCGCTGCCGCCGAAGACCTTGTCGGCGCCGCCGCCATCCTCGATCGTATCACCGCCTTCCTGGCCGAAGAGCATATCATTGCCGCTGCCGCCATCGATGATATCGCTTCCGGCCCCGCCAAGGATGTAATCGCTGCCGCCCGAGCCAGACAGGAAATCGCTGAAATCCCCGCCGACCATCACGTCGTCGCCGTTGCCACCCCAGATCAGGACATGGTTCTGGTTCATCGAGACATAGACCCTGCCGACATCGCCGGGGGGAGCGAAGGCGGCATCGAGCACAGGCACCGTGCTCCAGTCCATGTACGGGCTGAAGCGGTGGGCAAGCCCCCAGGAGCTGTTCCAGACATTCGCGAGCCCAGCCTCGTCATGGTCGGCGTAGGAATAGAAGGGCGCTGCGGCGCCGGCGAACGGTGACTTGATTTTCAGGATTGTCATGGCGAAACCTTTCAAGCTGTGAGCCGTGGACAGGCGCAACCATCATTGAAAGGGGGAGCCTTGTCGGTGCCGAACAGCACCTATCGTCAGGCCAGGCTTTCCAGCGGAAACGCCGTCACGTCGCGCAGAAGCGCAATGAAGCGCTCGGCCATATGCGCCGCCGCCTTCGCGCCTTTTGCCGCACTCGCCAGATGTGCTTCCCCCGCGACGCCTTCACGATGGGCATCCTCGGCGATCCAGCCCATGGCGACAGGGCCGGTCATGCGCAGGAGAGCGTAATCATCCGCCATGCGCAGCCCGCTCGGCACGAAATCGGCCGCGTTTTCCATCCGCACGCGGGAGGGGGCGAAATGGCGCATGAGGCTGGTTTCATAATCGCCCCCATGCAGGCCGAAAGCGAGGTCTTCCGCCGAAAACAATCCATCCGGCTGGCCCAGCTTCATCCATGAGCATTGCACCGCGAGCATCCCGTGGCGGATACGCAGATCGCGCACCGCAAGCCCCATGACTTCGCTGTTGCCACCATGGGCGTTGACGATCACCAGCTTGCGCAATCCCGCCCGCGCGATGCTGTCGCCGATCTCGCCAAGCATGCGCAGCATCGTCTCGGGCGAAAGGCTCAATGTGCCGGGCGATCGGATATGCTCGCCGGAGGCGCCGATCGCCTGAACGGGCAGGAAAAGCGCGGTGAGATCGTCGGGCATGCGCCGCATCACCTCGGCGCACAGACCACCGGCAATGATCGAATCCGTGCCGACGCTCAGATGCGGGCCGTGCTGCTCCGTCGCGGCGATGGGCAGGATTGCGATCGCGCGCGCGGGGTCAAGCGAGGCGAAATCGCGCGCCGTGAGATCGAACCAGCTATGCCTGCCCGCCATGTCCATTCCTGCCGCATCAATGAGCACCAGAGCGGAGCATGCAAAAACCCCATCCCCCCGACAAGGATTTCCTGAGCCGAGCCTCCGCAGCGCGGGGACACATGCCGGTTTACCGCCGGGAAAGGCATTGTTCCAAAACATCTTGCCCGCTTTTCGCAAAAGGTTAGAAAAACATGATCGCGGGCATGGCGGGAATCGCCGGCTGGGTTTTGCCGCGATGGAGAAGCCCATGGACGCGATTTCCCGCCCGCATCGCCGCAGCGCCCTGAAAATGGCTTGCGGCGCGGTGCTGGCCGGCCTGGGCGCGCCCCGTATCCGCGCACAGATTGCCCATGAAACGCTGGTTCTTGCGCTCAACGCCCTGCCGGGACCTGAACATGCCGGTGTTTACGCCGCCGAAGCCGCCGGCTTGTTCCGCCGGGCCGGACTTCTCCTTGAAATCAGAGCCGGGGAGGTGGGGCCTGCGCGCCCCGGCCCGGTCGACGCGCTCGCCAATGGCGCCGACATGGTGCTCTGCCATGCCGCAGAGCTTGCGCAGCTTGCATCCCGCAACGCGCCGCTCCTCGCCGTCGCGGCCTTTTTCCAGAAATCGCCGCGCGCGCTTTTCTGCCATCCGGGGCAGGGACTTGACGAAATCGCGAAGATCAAGGGCCGCCCGATCCTCGTCGGAGCGCAGGGGCGGGGGGAGACATGGCCCTTCCTCAAGGCGAAGTTCGGTTTTGCCGATGATCAGCTTCGCCCCTATTCGGGCAACACCGCCCCTTTCCTGGCGGACAAGGGCATGTGCCTTGAAGGCAGCGTCATTGACGAGCTGATCAGCGTTGAATCGGAAGGGGGCATCCGCCCCGTGGTTCATCGCGTTTCCGAGAGCGGACTTGACGCCTATGACGAGGTTCTCGCGATTTCGCCGACCATGCCACCCGAAAGGCAGGTGCTGGTCCAGAAGTTTATCGAGGCCACCGTTGCCGGCTGGGCGAGCTATCTTGGCGCCACGCCCGAAAGCCGGGCCGTGCATGCGCTGATCCGCACCGCGAATGCCGTGCATTCCGAAGAGCATCTCGCGAGTGCCCGCACGGCGATGATCGAGCGTGCCCTGATCACCGGGGGCGATGCGCGCAAGGCGGGAATAGGCACAATGACCGACCAGAGATGGAAAGCGCTGGCGGGTGAACTCGTCGCCGCCAGCCTCGTCCGCGCCGATTTCGACATCGCCGGAGCCTATACGCTCGCGCTGCTCAACCGGGGCAGTGCTCCCTGACTTTCCTGGAGTTCAATATGACACCGGACCTTTCGCGCGATGCGATCGCACGAACCCGCAACCGGATTGCGGCTCATATCCGCCATACCCCGGTTTTTCACGCGAACCCCGCGGATTTCGGCGTGAGTGCCGGCAGCCTCGCCTTCAAGCTCGAATTCATGCAGCATTCCGGCTCGTTCAAGGCGCGTGGCGCCTTCGCCAGCCTCACGGGGCAGCCGGTGCCGAAAGCAGGTGTCGTGGCGGCTTCCGGTGGCAATCACGGGGCGGCGGTGGCCTATGCCGCAAGGGCGCTTGGGCACCGCGCCACGATCTTTGTCCCCGCGATCACGTCACCCGCCAAGGCGGAGCGCATCCGCGCGCTCGGTGCCGAGCTGATCATCGGCGGCGAACGCTATCAGGATGCGCTCGCCGCCTCCGAAGCCTTCGCCGAGAAGACCGGCGCCCGCCAGATTCACGCCTTCGATCAACCTGAAACCCTGCTCGGACAGGGAACGCTCGGCGCCGAGATCGCGGAGGACCTGCCCGGAATCGATACGCTTCTCGTCGCGACCGGCGGGGGCGGGCTGATCGGCGGGATCGCGGCCTGGTTCGAGAGCCGCGTCAAGCTGGTCTCGGTCGAGCCGGTTCTGGCGCCGACCCTGCATGATGCGCTCGCGGCGGGCGCGCCAGTCGATGCGCCCGCCGGCGGGATCGCCGCGGATTCGCTGGCGCCGAAGCGGGTCGGCGATCTGATGTTTCCCATCGCAAGCCGGCATGTCGCAAAGGCCGTTCTCGTCCCGGATGAAGCCATACGCGCGGCGCAGATTACGCTGTGGGACAAGCTGCGGCTCGTCGCGGAGCCCGGCGGCGCCGCGGCGATGGCTGCGCTTCTTTCCGGCGCCTACAAGCCCGCCGCCGGCGAGCGGGTTTGCGTGCTGCTGTGCGGCGCCAATACGAATGCGGTGCAATTCGGCTAGGGTGGAGATCGATCTGTCTCGATCCTTTTGTTTTGACGCATATTCTTTCGATCAACCGGCATTCGCAGAAGCGGAAAATGCTCCAGGCGGCGCAGATATGGCATTCGCTCTTGCCGGAGCGCCCGCCTCCTCGCCATGATGCAGCTGGGGCGGCAACAATGCCTGCCTCTTGCCTCCGGCCCTCAAATCATGTTTGAGATCGTGCGCCGGATGGGTGGCCGAGTGGTTTAAGGCAGCGGTCTTGAAAACCGCCGTAGGTGCAAGCCTACCGTGAGTTCGAATCTCACCCCATCCGCCATTGGTTTTTCTTTATATTTTTATTATTTAGCGCATTTTTATAATGCGCGAAAATAGCGCGTGATTGCCGTGATTGCGGCGTCAATCCTGTTCCCACGCGCAATTTTCTGCTCCCGGCCCAGGCGAAGGATACGCGCCGCCTTCGGTATTTTCCCCGGTGTTTGGGCCGGGAGGGAATCGCAGCCCTGAGTTCAATCCCAAATACTGCCGATGATCTACTTGGCGGGCAGGAGGGGCGGCGTCGGACGCCATGCGGCGAAGAGGGGATTATGCGCGCCTCTCGCCGGTGCGGCCGATTTTCACGCTGCGGGTGAAGGTTATGTCACCGCCGCTGCCGGCGCTCAGTAACCATCCGGCGTGAGCCGCGGCTACGCTGCTTTCGGCTCACTTTGGACGGCTTTCCAGTTCCATGGGAGCAACTCAGCCAGGCGTTTCTGGGGCATGTCGGCGATGCGCGCCAGCACATCCGCGAGCCATGCCTGCGGGTCAACATCGTTGAGCCTGGCGGTCTGGATCAGGGTTGCCATGGCTGCGGCCCGGTCTGCACCCCGGTCGGATCCGGCGAAGAGCCAGGCTTTCCTGCCGAGCGCAAAGCCGCGCAAGGCCCGTTCCGCAGCATTGTTGCTGAGGCAGATCCGCCCATCCTCAAGGAACGCTCCGAAGCGATCAAAGCGCCTGAGCATGTAATCGATCGGCTTGGCGACGGATGAGGATCGGGACAGGGCTTGTCGCTGCTCGGAGAGCCAGGTGTGCAAGTCCTCGACCAGCGGTCGCGACTGCTCCTGCCGGGCGGCGAGGCGCTCGTCAGCGCTCCTGCCATGGATCTCGCGCTCGATCGCGAAGAGGGCATCAATGCGTTTGACGGCCTCAAGTGCAATCGGCGAGATCACCACCGCGGTCGTTCCCCGGCGCGCCTGAGCGGCAATGTCCGCCAGTTCGAAGAAGCCCCGGCGCGCATGCGCCCAGCACAAAGCCGATCGTACAGGCCCACCTTCGCGTGCCTGATCATAAAGGCCATTATATCCGCCATAGGCATCGGCTTGCAGGATCCCGTTGAAGCCGGCGAGGTGCTTGTCGGGGTGTTCCTGCCGTCTATCCCGGGAGGCGAAGTAAAGCGCCGCCGGTGGATCATCCCCGCCGAACGGCCGATCATCCCGGACATAGGTCCAGATCCGGCCGGTATCGGTCTTGCCCTTTGCGAGGATCGGCACGGTCGTATCATCGCCATGAAGACGCTTTGCGGCCAGAACATGGGCCGCAATCAGATCGTGCAAGGGCGAGAGCACCGCCGTTGCCGCTCCGACCTGATCGGCAAGCGTCGAGACCGAGAGCTCGACCCCCTCCCGCGCATAACGCTCGCTCTGCCGGTTGAGCGGTTGATGCTGGCCGAACTTTTCGAACAACACCATCGCCAGAAGGTGCGGCCCGGCAAAGCCACGCGGCACCACATGGAACGGGGCCGGCGGCTGGCTGATCGCCTCGCAGTCCCGGCAGGTGAACTTCTCCCGGACCGTCTGAACCACCTTCCACGAGCGCGGGACGACTTCAAGCGTCTCGGTCACATCCTCACCAAGCTTCGCCAGTTTGAAGGAACCGCAGCAGGTGCAGGACGTCGGCGCGGGCACGATCACGCGCTCACGCGGCAGATTCTCAGGGAAGGGCCTGCGCACAGGACGGCGGCGCAAGGCCGGCGCCGGCAGGGAGGCCTGGCGTGCCATCGTTTCCGCAGCGATCTCGTCTTCGCTGGCCGCGGCTTCCAGCTCTTCCAGCTGAAGTTCCATCTGGTCGATCAAGCGCACCGTCCGCTCCGGGCGCGAGCCATACAGTTCGCGCTTGAGCTTCTCGATCATCAGCTTCAGATGGGCGATCGTGGCTTCCGTTGATGATGCCTTGGCTTTCGCCGCTACGGCTTCTGCTTGTGCAGTACGGAGCTCGGCCTGCGCCGCAAAGGCCTCGGCCTGAGCCGCAATCCTCGCCTCGCGCTCCGCCACAATCATCGCATAGGCCGCCTGAAGATCGGCGGGGAATGCAATGTCCGGGGACGATTCAGCGGGGTTTTCCATACCCCGAGGGAATCACATTTCTGAGGGTTTACAAGCACAAAGCATGAGGCGTCCCCGGGTTTTCGGCATCATCCGACCGACGTTGGCCGCCAGGCCTCAACCGGGTTGCGCCAGTCAATCCCGGAGAGAAGATAGCCCATCTGGGCCGGCGTGATCGCAATCACCCCATCGGCCGGCGACGGCCAGAGGAACCGCCCCTTCTCCAGCCGCTTGACGAAGAGGCACGCCCCCTGGCCGTCATGCCAGATCACCTTGATCAGATCACCCCGCCGACCCCGGAAGCAGAAGAGATGCCCGCCTACCGGATTGCGGCGAAGGACCTCCTGGACCTGCAAGGAGAGCGACGCAAAGCCTTTGCGCATATCCGTATGCCCCGTCGCCAGCCAGACCTTCACGCCAACCGGAACCGGGATCATCGGATCGCCTCAAGACCCCGCGCCAGGGCAAGGATCGCCGCGACATCAAAGCGGCCCTCGATACTCAGGCGATGTCCAGCATGCAGCGTGATGTCGATCCGACTTGCCAGATCCAGCGCCGGTGCTGGACCTTCACATCCATGGCTATGATCCAGCACTGGTGTTGGATCGGGGATCACCGATCCGGATGCGGCAAAAGCAATCGGCATGAACCCCGCCGCCCCATCCTCTTGCCCAACCCGCTCGCGCCAGCGATAGATTTGCTGGGCCTGGATCCCGTACCGCTTCGCTGTCGCAATCACATTGCCGCATGTGTCGGCCTCGGTGACGATCCGCTGCTTCTCCGCCGCGCTCCACCGGCGCCGCCGTACATAAACCTCGTCCGCCAACCGAAATCTCCAGCATTGCAGCCAGCATCAGTGCTGGATCAGAACTCCGGATTGTTCAAAGCCGCAGTTCAAAAACAAGGCGGCCCTCGGCGGAGGGATACACTGCGGAGTTGATGGTGGCGACACCAATGCCGCTCTCATGCTGGTGAATCTGGAAACGGCGGATATCGTCGGCGGTCGCTGTATCCGGCGAGCGCCGGAGGAAAGCCGCGAAGGCACGGAAGTGGCGGATGTAATCCTGGCGGGTATGTGACCCCAGGCCCCGCATCAGCATGTCGTCCTGCATGCGCTGCCGAAGCGGGCTGACCGGTGTGTCGCTCGAGATCCTGTCCATGGCTGGTTCCTCATTGTTGAAGGAACCCCATGGTCATGCGGCAGCATCAGAGCGCCAAAACATCGCCGATCTGCTCGAAACCTCCCCACGAGCGCCAATCCCGCGAAGCGGGTTCGTGCACGGGGGCGCGAAGCTGCCGATCCAGCTGCAAGAAAATCAACGCCCTGACAAGGGTGTCTTCTTTGACTTTGGGTTCCTTGCCATAGGCTTTTTCGGTCGTGCAGTGTGGGCTGACGCAACTTTCCCCGCCCAATTCAAAGGTAGAATTGAGCTGCTCACAACTGGAAAGGCGGTCAGGAGAGAGTCATAGACCCCAACCGGAGGTTTCTTGCGTGAAAAATTATAGGTCGAGCCATTTACCCCCGACGATTCATGACCCAAAAACCGCACCCTAATGCCATCAGGAATAAGTTCCCTCTCCAACTCAATATTCGTGTAGTGTCGGAAACTATGGAACGATAAATCCCTTGACTTCGCGTCAGCAATCGTCTCGCCTAATATTTTGAGCCACTTCTTCTGGAACCGATCCGAGTGTGTCTTCTTGGGACCTACATCGCCCAAATCAACGAACAATGTTGATCCCTGTCCGAAATGAGCTTCAACTGCATCGACGTAGTTGAGAAATCCCAATCGGATGAGTTCACTATGCAGCGGAATCTTGCGCTCCGACGCCTTGGTTTTTAAAAGCCGGTCAGGTGTCGGGCGTATATCAATCATCGCGCTCAACGTGTCGACATCTTTAACACGTAAGCTTGCGAGTTCGCCCATCCTCGCGCCGGTATACGCAGCCAGAAGTGGGATCCAGTAGGCTGACCACGGCGCTTTGATAGTCGCGTCCGTCCATGTAGGGTGCTGCAAAATGGACATCACTTCCTTCACGGAGAAAGCGTTCCGCTTTTCGTCATCGTCCCGCTCGTCTTTCTGCTGGTAGCGTTCCCAGGAAAGCTCTATCCGGGGAATGTGCCCCATATCCTGAGCATATCGGACAATGGCCTTGAGTTGCGTAAGGTGCCGATTGATCGTCGCCGGCGAAAGACCGAGCTCTTCATTCTTGGCTCTCGCCTGGCTGATCAATGTCGTGAGATCCAGCCGTGCATCGGCCGGACGCTTATTATAGTTCGACGGCAGTTCGCTCAGCATCGCAAAATACCCATCAATGTTGCGAGGCGTCAGACTTCGGGTCGTATTGCCTCCGGCGAAACGCGAAAAAAGTGCTGCTACCGACCGATGCTGTTGCTGCGAATCCGTTCGCCATTTATTGCCCATCGCCTCTATGAGGTCTTCGACGAGGGCAGCCAATGATACCTCTCCCTCCGTCTCTGGCCGAGAGGCATCCGGTGACGGCGGAACGGCTGAGAGGATTGCTTCGGGCGCGGCGGTCCGAGCCGGGTCAGCGTCCATCGGCGAACACGCTTGCTCATCCGGTTGACCATTCTGACCGGTCGCTGTGCTAATGGCCGATTCGACTTGGGCGAACGGTAGGGACTCAACTGACGGCAAAGCCTGGTCTGAGGCTACGGCCTCGGCTGACGGGAAAACCTGGGCTTCACCATCGCCGCGACTATCATCCCGCGCCTCAAACGTCTTGGATCCGGTAGTTTCATTGGATTCGGTCGGATTCTCAGGTTCGGCTACAACACAATCGATTTCGAAGCCCTCGTCACAAAAAGGGTGCTCTGGCAAAGGGTTATGGGCAGGAATTGTGATCTTGGGCGCCGTTACCACGAAACTCGCGACATTTCCCTGTGGGAAGGCACCTTTCCCTGGTATAAATAGTGCGTATTTGCCAGCCGCCGCCCAAAGATATTCGGCCTGCTTTTCTGCCAATGTGCGACAAACACGGTCAACGGCAGCCTTACACGGTTCAAGTCCAGCTGAACGGATTTGATCTACAATCGTGTCCAAATCCAGCACACCAGCGACCGTGCTCCCCGGCCGATAGACCTCGCGAAGATACCCCCGTTCAATGCGGTGCGCGACCTTCTCGCATTCCACATGATCCAACCGCCAGTTCTCCTGGAGCATGGCGGTCAGCTCATAGATCCGGCATGCTTGCCCATCCAGATATTTCGCCGCAAAGTCGGAATAATTCGGCCCGTGCTTAAAGGCGAGTTCATTTAGCGCCGCATAGATGCGCGCGTTTTGATATCGCTCCCTGAGTTCGCTGAAGGACAGCTTTGCACACAAAGCCGCATCAATGTCTTCTTCGGCCCGACGGTCAATCATTCGGGGATATAGGTCCCGCACATCGCGCAAGGCCTGCGTCAAGACGTCCTTCGTGTGCATACCCATCATGCGCTCTGACTCCATACTCAACGCAAGCCCTAACGGCCGTGCGGCTGCCGGATGTCGTTCGGCCAGACTGATGGCAATCAGGTAATTCCCATCAGTACACCGGCATCTCCGGCGCCACCAATAAACGGCACCTCTGCGATAAATGTGAGAACAAATCAAAAACGTCAAGCTCCCGCTGGACAGGAGCGTGTACAGCCATGTGTACAATCGGACCGAATCTCATTCGGCTCTATCGTCAAAAGCTGTTACATTTCAGAGACTTAAATTGCGCGATGGCAGGGGAGGAGGGATTCGAACCCACGACCTACGGTTTTGGAGACCGCCACTCTAACCAGCTGAGCTACTCCCCTAGCGCGGAGGCGGATATACAGCGACCACCACGCAGATGACAAGCCCGAACATGATGGCAGGTGCATTTTCATGCAAGAACAAGGCGCGCCCGAGCTTTTGCGCCGAGATATTGCGCATCCGCAACCGCCAGCACGATGATCCCCTGCCCGATCACGGCGATCTTTCCGATCATGTTCGGCTCGATCCAGCCCAGTGCGACGCAAAGAAAGCTCGCAAGCGCCCAGATCAGGTTGATGGCAGAGATCGTCATCACGAGAGGCGGCGATATTTCCCGACGGGTCACAGCGAACACGATCAGCATTGCTGCCAGAAGGCAGATCGCCCCGCCCCCGACAAGCCAGCGCGCCGGCACGTCGGTCAGCGCCGAGATCGGCGCGGCGAAGACGAGGCACGCGAGACCGAAGCCGAGGCATGTAAAGGCGTCAAGCCAGAGGATCGATCGCAGGTAACGGGCACAGAAACGGCTCAGCATTGTCTTTCTCCGTGTTGGGTGCATTCACAGGCGCCAATGGGAGAGATATGGCCGCAGGGCAAAACAACGTCGATTACCTCGAAGGTAATGGAAAACACGTTGTCCAAGGTTATGCTTCAAGCATGGATGATATCGAAGGCTTCGGCCCAAAGCTCAAATTCTGGCGGCAGAACCGGCGGTTCTCACAACTCGATCTTGCGCAGGAAGCAGGGCTTTCGACGCGCCATCTGAGCTTTCTCGAAACCGGCCGCGCAGGCCCTAGCCGGGAGATGCTGATGAGGCTCGTCGGCGCGCTCGCCCTGCCCCTGCGCGAAGCGGATGCCTTGCTGCTCGCCGCCGGCTTCTCGCCCGCCCATCGCAGCCACGCCGCCAGCGATCCCTATCAGGCAATCGAGGCGCCGCTCGCGATGCTGCTTGAAGGGCACCACCCCTTCCCTGCCGTAGCGATCGACCGCTACTGGAACATCCGCAAGGCGAACCGCGCCGTCGCACCGCTTCTGGCCGGCGTCGCGCCGGAGCTGCTCGCGGGACCGATCAATGCGGTCCGCCTCAGTCTGCATCCGGGTGGGATTCTACCGCGCATTCTCAACGCATATCAATGGCGCGAGCATTTGCTCCAGCGCCTCAGGCAGCAATTCCGCCTGACCGCCGACCCGGCTCTTGGCAGCCTGATCGCCGAAGCGCTTGCCTATCCCGCGCCCTCGAAATCCACCCATGCGGGGGGGCCGCCAACCGGCCCGGTCATCCCGATGCGGATGCGCTTCGGAGATGCCGTGCTCAATTTCATTTCGACCACCACCGTCTTCGGTACGCCGCTCGAGGTGGAAGTCTCGGAGCTTGCGATCGAGACCTTCTTCCCGGCGGACGAAGTCACGCGGCAGGCGCTGATCGCCATGGGGTGAGGCACTACATCCACCACCGGAATTTCCGCATCCGCTTCATCGAGATGCGGCCAGTGAGAAGCAGGCAAAAGAAAACGGCGAGTGAGGCAAGCCCACCCGCCGTTGCATAAAGTGCCGTCCAGAATGCCAAGGATTGCCAGCCCTCGATCAGGCTGGCCATGACTCAATCGAGGATCTGGGCGACGACGCCGGCGCCAGAGCAGGAATGCGGTTGATCGCATTCCGTTCTCGCTCAAATTCAATCCAGAATTTGAGCGACCACTCCAGCTCCAACCGTGCGGCCGCCTTCGCGGATGGCGAAGCGCAGCTTCTCTTCCATCGCGATCGGGGTGATGAGCTCAACCTCGAACGAGATGTTGTCGCCCGGCATCACCATCTCGGTGCCGGCCGGAAGCGTCACGATGCCCGTCACGTCCGTCGTGCGGAAGTAGAATTGCGGACGATAGTTCGCGAAGAACGGCGTGTGGCGACCGCCCTCTTCCTTCGTCAGGATGTAGGCCTCGGCCTTGAACTTCTTGTGCGGCTTAACCGAACCCGGCTTGCACAGGACCTGACCGCGCTCGACATCCTCGCGCTTCGTGCCGCGCAGCAGCGCGCCGATATTGTCGCCCGCCTGGCCCTGATCGAGCAGCTTGCGGAACATCTCGACGCCCGTCATCGTGGTCTTCTGCGTGTCGCGGATGCCGACGATCTCGACTTCCTCGCCGACCTTGACGATCCCGCGCTCGACGCGGCCCGTCACAACCGTGCCGCGGCCAGAGATCGAGAACACGTCTTCGATCGGCATCAGGAACGGCTGGTCGATCGGACGCTCCGGCTGCGGGATATAGTCGTCAACCGTCTTCATCAGCGCCAGAACCGCGTCACGGCCGATCTTCGGATCGCCGTTGTCGAGCGCGACCTTCGCCGAACCGCGCGTGATCGGAATGTCGTCGCCCGGGAAATCATACTTCGAGAGAAGCTCGCGGATCTCCATCTCGACCAGCTCGAGAAGCTCGGCGTCGTCGACGAGATCGACCTTGTTCATGAAAACGACCAGCGCCGGAACGCCGACCTGGCGGGCGAGCAGGATGTGCTCGCGCGTCTGCGGCATCGGGCCGTCCGAAGCCGAAACGACGAGGATCGCGCCGTCCATCTGCGCAGCACCCGTGATCATGTTCTTCACGTAGTCCGCGTGGCCCGGGCAATCGACGTGGGCATAGTGGCGGTTCGCCGTCTCGTACTCGACATGCGCCGTCGAGATCGTGATGCCGCGCGCCTTCTCTTCCGGCGCCTTGTCGATCTGGTCATACGCCGTGAACGTCGCGCCGCCCGATTCCGCGAGAACCTTCGTGATCGCAGCCGTCAACGACGTCTTGCCGTGGTCAACGTGACCAATCGTCCCGATGTTGCAATGCGGCTTCGTCCGCGAAAACTTTTC